>Ga0208192_1000047_pt1 | contig 135509 bp, 104 predicted proteins | sample June2015DPH_13_1_2_FD_184711 | JGI IMG/M metagenome (GOLD analysis project Ga0208192, IMG submission 184711) | Peatland microbial communities from SPRUCE experiment site at the Marcell Experimental Forest, Minnesota, USA - June2015DPH_13_150... | ecosystem: Environmental > Terrestrial > Soil >... | reverse complement strand
CAGACGGTATACGTCACCCTGGTGCAGAAGCCCCCCGAGAATCCCGTCAAGGATAATCCTCCGCCGGTCCAGGAGACGCCCCCGGTCACCTCGCCGTCCACAGGAATTCCTGTCCCGGGTGTGAAAGTCTCTCCCCTGCAATTCTTTGAGGGACCGCACGATAAGACCTTGGACAAAGCGGAGCGGGTCTACCGTTTTAGCTTCGACCGAAGTTCAACGCGAGCGGTTTGGTGGGAGCTCGACCTGACCTACCCCAAACCGAGCCAGCGGATTGAATTCAAGGTCGACGCCTACTGGTACAGACCTGATGGAACCGAGATGGGCCGGCAGACCATGGACGGCTACGTGCAGCCCGATTGGGGTACCTCCTGGCATACCCGCGGCTGGGGATGGGCCGATGCCGGCCACTGGACGTCCGGCACCTATCGCGTTGACCTGTATGTCGAGAACACGCGCGTGGCGACTGGAACTTTTCAGATTAACTGATGGCGGTGGCCCACCTCACGCAGTCTCAAAGGCCAGATCCATCGGCACGTCGTGCCCCGAAAAGCCATTCCAGCCTCCCCTGCGCAACCGCCGATTCTCGCCGCGAATTCACTCCCATTGACTCACCATGACTTGCCTGGGCCCACCGTGGCGAAGCCGGCTCGTGTGCTCGGCTTGGCCTTGCGGTGGATTGACGGGTGCACGGGAGCAATCGCGGCACTGCCCTTGTTCATGCTCAGGCGTTGCGATAGAATCGCTGTCAGGCAGGATATTGTGATCTCAGAGCGGGCTGAGAAAGGACGGAAGGACAGCCGTGAGCTGAGAGCCTCGGATGCGCGGATTGTTGAAGGGCCAGATCGCCGCTGCGCTGACAGTCCGTGTTTGTAAGCAATCTGTGAAGAAGCTATGTCCAAAATCCCAGATGCTGGTTCGAAGAGTGCAGCCCACGATGGGACGCTAGTACGAAGATGCTTGGTATTCTTGCTGCTGGCTCTACTGGTCGTAGCCGGCCCGCTGGCGGCGCAGAAGGGCAAACCTCTCTCTGTAAAAGATGTCATGGAGTTGCTGCAGGGCGGCGTGCCGTGCACGCGAATTGCCCAAATCGTCGCCGATAAAGGCATCAGTTTCACCCTATTCGACGAGCTGGAAAAGAGGTTCCGCGAGGCCGGCGCCACGCAGGAACTGATCGACGCCATGCGGAGCGCCTCCAAACCCCAGGAGCCGGAGCAGCGGCCTGCGCGCACAGGAACTCTGAAGATTCAGTCGCAACCTGGTGAGGCACAGGTTTACCTGAACGACGAACCGAAAGGGATGACCAGTGCCGGGGGAGAATTCCGCCTGTCCGGATTGGCCGCCGGCACTTATCGCCTGCGCGTTTCACTGGCGGGTTACAAATCCTGGGAGAACTCCATCAAGGTCACCCCGGGGGAGACCGGGACTGTGTTTGTGACCTTGGAGCAGAAAGCCTCCCCGCCGACAGTCACGCTGGAGGCGGACACGACCTCAATTCAGTCCGGGCAGTCAGTCAGGCTGAGCTGGGTGTCGGAGAACGCGACCGATGTGGAGATTGAGCCGGGCGTCGGCAAAGTAGCGGCCAAGGGTACGACAAGCGTGTCGCCGCGCGAGTCGACGACGTACACTGTGACGGCAACGGGTCCCGGAGGAGTCAATACCGCTACCACGTATGTGGCCGTAACCGCCCCGGTTGCGCCACCACCACGACCGCGGGTCGTTCCACCAGAGCCCGGCACCCTGCCGAATTTCCCCATCCCGGGAGCACGTGTCACGGAGGTCAAGTTTTTTGAATCCGGCTACGGTGGCGTGGAGTTCGGACACCGCACCTACCAGACGCGATTCGATCACCGGACCTCTCACTACATCTACTGGGAGCTTAACCTTAGCTGTCCTGCTTTGGCCTCCCGCGTGGATTTCACCATCAATGCGACTTGGTACAATCCGAATGGCACCGTGTTTGCTCAGCAGAGCTTGAATACTTATGCGGAGGCGGGCTGGACCGCGCCGGTGTCTAGTTTTGGCCGCGGCTGGAGAAACCCGGGCATGTGGAAACGGGGCTTCTACCGGGTGGAATTGTTCGTGAACGGCAGCCGAATAGCGACCGGCAGCTTTCAAGTTTACTGACCTTGACGCTCATGCTCAAGGCTCCGCAGCCTGGAAGGGTAGGTTTGGAAACTCGAAACAGATCAGTCTTCTCACCGGGGCGGTGCTTTTTCCTGGCCGCGCTCGCCATCATCCTCGCGCCACCTTTCGCCCCAGCGGTGTCAGCCGCCGGTTCGGAGGGCCAAGACTTTGCCGCCGAGGCACAGCTCCTCTACCGGGTGGCCGCGTGCGGTGGCAATGCCACGTTGCCTCCGACCCTCGACCCCCACATCGTCGCCAAGCACTGCCAGTGGCTCAATTCCCGGGTGGAGCAGTATCGGCGCCAGTACCTGGCCCGCGCCAAGCCTTTTTTCGCCGCCCTGCTTCCCCCTCAATTGCCCGACAACGTGATTTATCCCTTCGGCGGCGGCGACTTGCTTTCCGCCCTGACCACTTATACCCACGCCCGCGAGATTACGACCCTGTCGCTGGAACTCTCAGGTGATCCACGGCGTATTATGGGCGTCGATAATAAGCGGCTTAAGGAGAGCCTGGACTTCCTCGATCATAAGGTAATTGGCCTGCTCGCCCTGAATGAGAGCACGAGCGAAAGCCTGGAAGCTACGCAGCGTGGAGATCTGCCGGGGCAGCTCTGTTTTTTCCTGGTGGGGCTGGCCGTGCACGGCTACGAGCCCGTTTCTCTGCGCTATTTCCGTGTGGAAGCGGATGGTTCGCTTCACTATTACTCGGCGGAGGAGATCCGCAGCCTGGAGACCCGTCTAGCGCAGCGGCGGCACGGGCAATGGACCCCTCCGGATTTCTCGGAGGCGTTTGCGAACTCGGAACTGGTGTTTCGTCCCGTCGGGGGCGATGGCCCTCTCCGCATCCATCGTCACATTGGGGCGAACCTTCGGAATGATTACCTGAAGAAGAACTCCGCGGTGCTGCGCTATCTCGAGCGGCAAGGACGCGTCGCGGCGATGACCAAAGCCGCCAGCTACTGCTTGTGGAATCCCTTGTTTTCGCGCACACGCAATTACCTGCTGGCGAACATGGAGTTCATGATTTCCGACAGCACGGGAATCCCCCCCGAACCCGCTCGCCAAGCGGGATTTGTCCAGGAGACCTATGGCACCTTCCACGGCTCCTTTTTGAGCGCCAGCGAGGAATACAACGACCAGTTCCGGGAGTTGTGGGCCCAGCAGCCGCATCGCAAGTTGACCTTCCGGTATGGCTACGTGGACTCCGAAAAATCCTACCACCTGCTGGTCACCCGCCGCGCACAGCACCCGACACCATGAAAGGGCGTTTCTTCATTCTCGTGTTCGCAGGGTTGGTGTGGGCCATGCTCTTGGCCGGTGCTGCTCCCTCCACCTGCAACCCTGCGCAGCAGGCGGAGAGTGAAAGCTCTCCCGGCGGCGAAGCCCGAGGAGAGCACCTGCGCCTGGAAACGGAGCGCGGCCCCGTTCACGTGTGGCGTCCCGCGGATTATGATCCGCGCACGGCAGGCACGGTGGTTTACGTCCACGGCTATTCCACTTCCGTCGATCAAACCTGGACGGAGGATCACCTGGCCGCGCAGTTTGAGGCGAGCGGACGGAACGCGCTCTTCATCGCCCCGCAGTCGCCCCAGTCGATGGAGGAGCAAGTTCCCTGGACGTCCCTCGAGGCTCTGCTGCGAACGGTGGACAGAACCTCGCCCTTCCGTTTGCCGCGCGGGCCCCTGGTGGTGGTGGGCCACAGCGGGGCGTTCCGTACCATCTTGTACTGGCTGCATGACCCGCGCGTCAAATATGTGATTCTGCTGGATGGCCTCTATCGCGGCCAGCGAGAGTTCCGTTACTGGCTGTGCAGTTCGGCGGATGCTAGATCGCACCGCCTGGTGCTGGTGGCGGATGAAACCTCGCAGGAATCCGACCGCTTCGCGCGCCGTATTTTTGGTACGGCCCAGCGAAGCAGCATTCCCGAGAAACTTCCCGATTTCACGCCCCGGGAAATCCTGGCCCCCCTGCTTTACCTCCGCTCTCAATACGAGCATGTGGACATCGTGAGCGGCGGTAAGGTCATCCCTCTGGTTTTGAAGCTCACAGCGCTGAAGCCCCTGGCGGGAGCACAGGAGTCACTAGGAGAGTAAACGGCTGGCAAGTCAGCCGGGGTCGAAAGGTGATCTACGTTTGTCGAGTCCGCGGAGCGCCCCGCCGTAGAGCAGTCCTGCCTCGCAGGGTTCAGGACGGCCCCCTTGGAACAGTTCTCAGCAAGCTGCTAAAAGACCAAATGCTGATGGCCCCCGTGAAGCGCCATTTGCTTGCCGCCCCAGTAGAACCGACCGCTCATTTTCTGCGGTAACTCCACGTCGGCGGTCAAACTCTTTCCGTGACGTTCATAGGAGACGCGGATTTCTCCCTGTGGATGCGGGAGCGAGGCCTTGAGTTGCTGTAGCGAGCCGAGATGAGGACGAATCTCCACTTCGCGAAACCCAGCGGCCGCAGGCTCGATTCCCGCGACCGTCGCCAGCAGATCAAAATTCGGGTGCGCGCTCCAGGCGTGGCAATCCGAGCGCGTGGGCTCCGGCGTCTCCGCCCAGGTAGTGAGTCCCAACGCCAGCATCTGCCGCCAGGGGCCGAGTTGGTCGAGATATTGATCGGCCAGACCAGTTTTCTTCATCGCGCGGAAGAGATAAAACCGGAAATAGTAAGAAGCTTGGGTCAGCGAAGCATCACTGAGCACGGTCTTCATCACCGCTGCCTGGTCCGCAGGCGGGATGACATCTTCCAGGACAGCCAGAACGTTGGCGTGCTGGGTGAAGTGCTTGCGTGCTGGGGTGTCGGCGACGAGGTGCCGTGCAGGGTCCCAGCATGCCTGGTAAACTGCGACCGCGATTTTCGAGGCGAGTGCATGATCACGCGCGGCCTCCCTCGCGCTGCCAATGGCGGCTTCCAGATCGGCGGCCGCCCGTAGCCCGGCGACGAACTGCAGGCTCAGGATCGACGATTGGCCATCCTTTTCCTGCGGCGGGACGCCGTCCTCGAAAGCGTCAACCCAATCCACGAAGTTCCACCACTCCATCCGTCCCAGCAGGGCGGAAGATGTCAGCCGATTTTCGAACCACTCCAGAACGTTTCGCACACCGGGCAGATAACCGCGCAGGAATTCCGCGTCACGGCGATACCACCACAGGTCGTGCATCATCCCGATCCAGAAAAGTGAGAAAGGCGGGATGTATTGCGGCAGCCAGGAAGGGTAACGGCTCTGTGTCAGGCCCTCCGGTGTGCGCGATTCGTCCAGCGTCTCGATGGCATTCTTCATTAGGCGCTCGTCGCCGGTCAGGTAAAGGGAAATCAGGGCCTGGATGCGGGTGTCGCCGCCGTATTGCAATTGTTCATAATACGGGCAGTCCATGTAGGTTTCGTGCGCGCAAAGCCGCGCCGTGCGCCACCCGACCTCCCACATTTTTTCGAGTTCCGGGTTATCGCTCGAAAATTGCGCGCGCATCACGAACGGATACGCCGTGAAGACCCCGCGCAGGTCCTCGAGCACCACAGGTTCCGATTGCGTCGCGACATCCACTTGCAGATAGCGGTAGGTTCGCCACCAGAGCGGGCGGAACAACCGGTGCTCGCCGCCATCGGGAAGAAACTGGTCGTGGTACCCGACGATCTCCCGGCCTTCCGTTTCATCCCGATTCCCCTTCTGGCGATTCTTGAAGAGGGCCTCGGCATAGGTGAGGGTGATTTCCGCGCCTCGCCCGCCGCTGGTGAGGAGTTCCGGATACGCCGTGGTCAGATGAGCCTGATCAAACAGCAACGCCACGTGGGAATTCGCCGGAACGGTGAGCGGTGCGTGGCCTTGCAGGAAATCACTTGATGCTTCCACGCCTTGGGCGCGCACCAAGCGCGCGAGCCTCTCGGTTTTCTCTTCCATGAGGGGAATTTTGCGGGGAATCAGGAACCAGCGCGAGGGGCTGTCCCTTGCGCCACGTGGCGCGGCTGGCGAGACGACAGTCGCGGAGACCCACGCCGAATCGTCGTAATCGGGCTTCTCCCAGCCCCAGGGATAGCGGGAGGCCTCCAGGCGCTCGCCGGGACCGGCCACGAAATACGTGCCCATGTTCTGAGTGTTGTAAGGAATGGGCTGCAGGGCCTGGTTCTTGAACGTCCTCCAGGAAGCGTCGGTGTTCACCACAGCTTCGTCCGCGCCGTCACCCTGGACGAGGAATCCGGCCGCGTTCATCATCTGTGCCATTGGCGCCAGTTCGGCGTAGTTCCACACCACCGCCGCCAGCACGTTCTTTCCCGCGTGGAGCTGCGGGGCGATGTCGCGCGTCTCATAGCGCCAGTGCTTCAAGTCGCCGCGCGCCGGTCCCGTGAGCACGCGATGGCCGTTCACAAACAGTTCGTAGCGGTTGTCCCCACTGGCATGGATGACAAAACGCTTCGGCGTCGTGTCGAGTGCAAACGTCTTGCGAAAATGGAAAACGGCAAATTCGCGCGCCGGGCCGTCCGGATGTCCGATCCAGCTTGCCGCCCAGGGCTGGGTCAGCAAGTCGGGAGGGACCGTCTGGGAGTCTGAAACGCTGGCCGGAACGGCCACCAGCAGCACGATGACGAAGAGCGCCCAGTTTGAAAGACGGGGAATCATGGCTATCCTTTTCACGTCAGAGAGTGTAACTCCGGTACGTGGCCAGGCGTGTCGGTTGCGCGCCGAGTGCCGATTGCGCGCAGTTCTGTCGTTCAAGGCGCTTAAGCGGCAGCCAGGAGGTATTCCTCATTGGCTGGGGCGAGTGTCTAGCGCAGGTGGAGGAATCTGTGACCAATAGCTCTGCCCACAGACCCGGGGAAGGATCCCCAGAATACACTCAAGCACTGCAGAGATATCAGTCAGGGACGGACTTTCCCTCGCCCTTCATATCTTCAGTATAATCGCCTCCCGAACGCGGTTCCCACCAATCGAGGACTTGCTCGGCGGCGACGAAGCCTGTGGGGCGAAATAGCCGCAGGGTCGGTTTGAGCGATCTAGAGGTGGAAGTGGGCCAGTTCGCCTCCAGGGTTTGGGGAGCGCCGATCTCGGGCAGATCCTTTTCGCCTCCGGCAAGTTTAGTGTTGTCGCGGTGGCACACTTCCCATCTCACGCGGTAACCACGCAACGAATAGGAAGGAATCTCGTCGGGGCCGCGCCTGGAAAGGGTGGCGCTGAACCCCACGGGTCGCCGCTCGGGGTCGAAGTTCCATCCCATTTGGATGTGCGCCGGACTGCTCAAGCCCTGCCAGACCTGGTAGGACGGTCGGCGCTGCCGGTTCTCGTCCACCACGCCGCGGTCCACGATGCCGGCGGTCACACCCGGCCACAGGTTCCGGTGCGATTTATAATCCTGATAACACCACATGATGGCCCCGGCGATCCAATCCTGCTTGCCGACTTGCTCCATCTGGTCGCGGAAAATACGCCCGCGGAGTTTGTCCGCGCTCTTGGAGTCGGGCGCGAAAACTCCTGGCGTGCCAAACTCGGAAATAATTACCAGGCTAGAAAGGGACGTTCGAACGATCGGCTTGATTCTATCCGATCAGGTGGCGCACGGCAAAGGCCGAACTGCGAGGGACCATGCGACGGGATGACCTCGTGATGCCTTCTTCTGAGTGAGCCGGCCGATTGCAGCACCGTCGCGCGCCGTACCACATCGGGTGCGGGCATGCGCCATTTTTGCGGTCCCTCCAAGGCTGATTCGGAATCTCAGCCCTCGGCGCTTTGTCCCGAGGGTTGTGCCCCGGCTATAATTTGCCTCGCGGCGGGGCTGGCACCAGCAGTCTGGCGAGGGTCGGCCCAGTTGAAGGGGGGCGCAGCTATGGCGCCGTCCACCCCGCCGGGGTGTCTGACTGTAGAGCGCGACGAAACCATGGAGGACTCAGATGTCTCCTTCCCGAAGGACCTTTCTGAAGACCACGGTTGCGGGTGCGGGTTTGGCACTGGGAGATCTGCGGGCCTTGGCAATGGGTGCTGCTCCTGAGCCGCTGTCTGGCGCCCGGAGTTCACCGCGCCGAGGTGCGGAGTCCGCAGCGGCTGGGGAGTACACGCGAGGGGTCGGTGTTTACCCGGGCGATCCGCGTGAGGATTTTGGCCCGGTGCTGGTGGCAGATGCCTCGACCTACCGGAATCTGGCGCTGCGGCGGCCCGCGTATCACTCCAGTTGCCACGATTACAACCTGACGGCCCAACTGGTTACAGATGGGATCAAGGATTCACATCTTCCCGACTGGGTTGCAACTTGGGCAGGCTTTCGTGGCGAACTCCCTAAGCCCGAGCGGGAGTTCTTCCTGGACCACAACGCAGTCAGCGTCGTCGACTTGCGGGGTCCGCGCCCGTGGGTGCAGGTTCAATTGGGAGGCGGGGCGAGGGTTCCGGAGATCGACCGTGTTGACGTCCTCCTCATCGCACCCCGCACCTTGAAACCGGAGGACCTAGCTGTTGCTGTCTTGGTCTCCGACGACGGACGGGAGTGGAAGGAATTGGGTAAGGTGACTAATCCGAAGCCCGTACCCGTTATTGGCTACCCGGCAGGCTTTCCGCAACCTGGGCAACGGTTCCGGTCTTCCATTCCTCTTCGCTCAGCTTCTCAAAGCCGCTTCTATCGGATCGAACTCGAGGCTGTCAACGCCCCACCGTTCGCGTTCTTCCTGGAATGGCAAGTCTGTGAGGTGGGATTCTTCCATCAGAGCCAGAGAGTGGAAATTGGCGGGCCCTACAGTTTCACGAGTGCGTGGATGAGCGCGGGTTTGGGTGAGGAGTGGGTTTACGTCGACTTGGGCGCTCGCTGTGAATTCGATCGTGTGGTGTTGTATTGGATCGCGCGCGCCGCGGAGGGCTCCCTCCAGGTTTCCGATGATGCGCAGAATTGGCGGGACATTCAACCCCTGCCTGTGGGAACAGGGAACACTGATGACCTCAGGCTGGCGCAGGCCGTCCAGGGAAGGTACGTGCGCGTACTGATGCAGCGGCCCACCTCGCCGCATGGGTACATTCTGAGCGAGATGGAGGTTTACGGGCGGGGCGGGTTTGTCGCGCAACCGAAGCCCGCGCCCGCGGCGCGACCTGACGGGCGGCTGGACCTGGCGGGAGGCGCGTGGCGCCTGCAACGACATTCCCTTGTGAACGCGGACGGAGCAACACTCTCCAAGGTGGGATTCCAGGACCAGGAGTGGGTCATTGCTACCGTGCCGGGCACAGCGCTCTCCTCCTACCTGAATATCGGTGCAATCCCTGATCCGAATTACGGCGACAATCAGTTGCTTATTTCGGATTCATTTTTCTACGCAGATTTCTGGTACCGGAATGAGTTCACGGCGCCGACATTAACTGAAGGTCAGCGTGTTTGGCTGAACTTCGACGGGATTAACTGGAAGGCGGACGTCTTCCTGAATGGCGAAAAACTCGGGCGTATAAAGGTGGATTCATACGCGGCCGCTTCGACGTCACCGGGCGCCTGCTCGCTGGCCGCAGAAACGCGCTGGCTGTCCGCGTCGAGAAGAATGACACCCCCGGAAGCATGAAGCAGAAGACCTTCGAGAATCCGGGCAAGAATGGGGGTGCGCTCGGAATCGATAATCCCACCTACCACGCCTCAATTGGTTGGGACTGGATTCCCACCATTCGCGGCCGCGACACGGGCATCTGGGGCGATGTCTACCTTACCCTCAGCGGGGCCGTTACCATCGAGAATCCGTTCGTTTCGACCACCCTGCCGCTGCCTGATACCTCGCGCGCAGACGTGAGTATCGAGGTCGAGTTAGTGAACCACGCCTCCAAGCCCGTCACCGGAACTCTGCGCGGACGCCTGGCGGAGTTGCAGTTCGAGCAGCGCGTTTCCCTCGACGGCTCCGCAATGAGGAAAGTGAAGTTTGACGCCTTGAACACTCCGGCCCTGCGGCTGCAGAATCCCAAGCTCTGGTGGCCTGCGGGATACGGCGAGCTGCACTTGTACCCCCTGGAGCTGAGCTTCGAGGCGCCGGACCGGAAAGTATCAGACACCAAGGCGTTCGAGGTAGGCGTTCGGCAAATGTCCTACAGCGAAGAGAGCGGCGCCTTGCGGATTTGGATCAATGGCAGGCGGTTTGTGGCGCGCGGCGGGAATTGGGGTTTCAGCGAGTCCATGCTGCGTTACCGCGCGCGCGAATACGATGCGGCCGTACGTTATCACCGCGAAATGAACTTCACCATGATTCTCAACTGGGTAGGGCAGGTCGGTGACGAGGAGTTCTTTGCGGCCTGTGATCGGCACGGTATCATGGTCTGGCAAGAGTTCTGGCTGGCGAACCCGGCGGATGGGCCGGACCCGGAGGATGAAGACCTGTTCATGCGCAATGTAAATGACTCGGTCCTGCGGTTTCGAAACCATCCCTCGATTGGTCTTTACTGCGGCCGTAATGAAGGCAACCCGCCTCCGCCTCTTGACGATGGCATCAGGAAAGTGCTGGCGGAAAAACATCCCGCCATTCATTACATCTCCAACTCCGCCTTTGGGGTGGTTAGCGGCGGCGGGCCTTACATGGCAATGCCCCTCAACTTCTACTTCACCCTGGGCGTCGACCCGAAGCTGCATAGCGAAATGGGCATGCCGAATATACCCCCCATGGAGAGCGTGCGCGCGATGATGCCCGAATCGGCCTTGTGGCCACAGGGGCTCGTCTGGGGCCTGCACGATTTCTGCCTGGGTGGCGCGCAAGGCGGTGAGGGCTTCAGGACCATGATCGAGTACGACTACGGCGGCGCCGGCAATGTGGACGAATGGGTATCACTCGCTCAATTCATCAATTACGAAGGTTATCGCGCCATGTTCGAGGCGCAGAGTAAGTACCGCATGGGGCTCCTCCTCTGGATGAGCCATCCTTGCTGGCCGTCGTTCGTGTGGCAGACCTACGATTACTATTTTGAGCCCACGGCGGCGTACTTTGGGTGCAAGAAAGGCTGTGAACCGCTCCACATTCAGTGGAACCCAGTCACCGAGAGCATCGAAGTGGTGAACTACAGTGCCGGGAACATGCGAGGCTTGACCGCCACGGTGGAAGTCCTGAACATGGACGGGACGAAGCAATGGGAGAAGTCCGCAACCCTGGATAGCGGGGAAGACAGCGTCGCCCCGTGCATCAAGATGGAGTATCCGCCCGAGCTGACGTCATTGCACTTCCTGCGGCTCTCCTTGACGCACGGGTCTGAGACGGTCTCCACGAACTTTTATCTGCGCGGCCGGGAGGAAGGCAAATATCGGGCGATTCGCCAGTTGCCCAGGGTCAACCTGGAAGCGGCAACGCGCGTCGAGCGCCAGGGAAATCGCTGGCAGTTAACGACCCAGCTGCATAACCCGTCGAGCCAGCCGGCGCTGATGATCCGCCTGAAAGCTGTGAGGGAGAAGAGTGGAGACCGGATCCTGCCGGCAATTTACAGTGACAACTACATCGCATTAATGCCCGGCGAGCGGCGAACCATTCAGACTGAGTTGGAGCACGCCGACACGCGTGGCGAGACGCCGCGAGTCGTAGTGGAGGGGTTCAACGTTGGGAAAGTGACCCAGATGTAACAGCAGCCCCGGTGCCGAGGGAACAGGACCGGCGGGCTTCAAAATCCTCGCCGCTCGCAGGGCGGCGAGGTCGCGCCTGTCGTCCCTCTCCGCTTTTGGTGAAGGATAAGGTCATTCGCGCTTGGCTGTGGTATGGTAGGCCTACTATGAACAGACAAAACTCCTTCTCGCGTCGTTCGTTCCTCGGCCTTATGGCTGCGGGGCCCCTTGCGGCTGCGATGCCGGGCTCGAAGGAAATTCCTGTGGGACTTGAACTCTACTCGGTGCGCGACGACTTGCAGAAAGATCTGATGGGGACCGTCCGGGGCGTGGCGAAGATGGGCTACCAGTGTGTCGAATTCTTCGCTCCTTACTACGCCTGGACGCCCGAGTATGCAAAGCAGGTTCGCACTGAGCTGGACGCTCTCGGCATCCGTTGCTACTCGACACACAATGGGCTGCCATCGTTCACTCCGGACGGAATCGCCAAGGCGATTGAGTTGAATAAAATCCTGGGGGCCCGGTACATCGTGCTGGCCCACCCGGGCAAGGTCAGCGGCCTGGATGACTGGAAGCGCGTGGCGGAAACACTCAACACAGCAAGCGACACCTTGAAAGGGCAGGGCTTGCTCGCGGGCTATCACAACCACGATCTGGAGTGGAAACCGGTCGGCGGCCAAAAGCCGATGGAACTGCTGGCCGCAACGCTCAACAAGAGCATCATCCTGCAACTGGACGTCGGGACATGTCTGGAAACAGGCAATGACCCCGTGGCCTGGATCAATCAGAATCCTGGACGAATCCGCTCGATACACGTCAAGGACTGGTCTCCAGAAAAAGGCTATCGGGCCCTGACGGGCGAGGGGACGGCGCCCTGGAAGAAGATTTTCGCGGCCGCCGAAAGCACCGGAGGAATTGAGTACTACCTGATCGAACAGGAAGGCAGCGATTACTCCGAGATGGAGACCGTTCAGCGCTGTCTCGCGGCGTTTCGTAAGCTGCACGGCTGAGCCGATCCCATCGACCGACGCCACTGGGTGGCGAAGGCATCCGAGCTCCGACGCACTTCTTATGGAAAGCGGGGACCGTGCCTGCGCGTGCGAGCAGGTCCGGGACCAGATCGACGAAAAGTTCCACTCCCGCGCTCGCCAGACCCCGCCGCCGACGCTACGCAGCGAACCCCTGACGACTGAACTGGCCTGCCCGTTCCGAAGAGGCGAGGCGGTTGTTTGTCGGGTCGCGTCGCCTCGATCAGGCTCTTGGGGGGTACGGCCTCCCCGGCGGCCCTAAAAGACGAACTTAAGCGCCAATTGAATCCCCCGCGGCCCGCCGCCGCCCAGGAAGGGATCCCCCACACCCACATCGCCAGTTTGCGACAGCGGAAAGAAACCAATGCCGAGGCCGCTCACAGGGTCCACGCCGGTGTTGTCTGCGGCAGCCGAGAAGCCCGGATACAAGGGGCTGGCGAAGTTCGGGTGGTTGGGCAGGTTATAAAACTCGGCGCGGAACTGAACCTTCAGGCGTTCGGTGATCTGCGTATCCTTGAACACCGAGAAGTCGAACTGCCGGAAGTGCGGGCCGATCAGGGAATTTCGTCCCATATTCCCCTGGTGTTGCGTGCCCTGGATGCAGGCATCCGCGAACCCGTCCCCCGCGGTATTGAGAGTGCACGGCACGTGGAAGGCCGAGAGGTTGATGAAACTGTCCGGAGTGTGGGTACCCGCGAAGGGATTGCTCACCACATCCGGCCGGGGGAAGAACTCGCCGGTGCCGTCGTAGTCATCGAAGAAGTTGAGGTGGAAGGGCTGGCCCGCCTGCAAGGTGATGACGCTATTGAAGCCCCAGCCGTTGGTCAGTCTCGCCAGAGAGCCCTGCCGGGTCGGGAAATTGTAGCTCCACATCCACACGAAGCGGTGCCGCACATCAAAGTTGGAATTGCCCTTCTCGAGGTCGGGCCGGTAGCTGTTGTTAGGTTGGGAGGCGTTGGCGACGAAGTCCTGGCCGTCGCTGGCGTTGTCGATGGAATGCGACCAGGTGTAGTTGATCGTGGTCTGAAAGCCCTTGAGGTTGGTGATGCGCAACTGAGCTTGCAGGGAGTTGTAGTTGGAGTTGGCGGACGACTCGAAGTTGTTCACATAGAAAAACGTCGTCCCCTCGGGGGACGGCGGCGAGGGGGGGAGCGGGCCGTTGTCGAACGGCCGGGGCGCGCAGCAGCCTCCGGTCGCCTGGGGGTCGTGGGAATTGATCATGTCCTGCGTGGGTTGGTTGATGTCGCGATAACGGAACAGCTTGTGGCCCTCGGAACCCACGTAGCCCACCTGCAGAACCACGCCGTTGGCGATTTGTTGCTGCACGTTGAGGTTGTAGTTCTCCATGTAAGGCGTCCGGATGTTGCGGTCCACGGCGAAGACGTCCGTGGCGGCAAACGTGGACTGTGGGAAGACCGGTTGGTCAGCGCTCAGAGGCAGGTTATTCCCTTCCGCATCCGTCGCCACGCCAAAGGAGAACAGGACCGGCTTGGCGCCGGCGCCGTTATAAGCCGGGCCCGGATTGAAGGTATTGAAGGGCAATTGGCCCAGGAAGAAATCCTGCGAGAACAGGTCATAGAAGACGCCCCACCCGGCGCGCACCACGCTCTTTCCTTTGCCTGTCAGGTCGTAAGCCAGGCTCACGCGGGGAGCGAAGTTGTTGAGGTCGCGGTTATACAAGCTGGATAAGCCGCTGGTTCCCACCATGCGCAGTCCATTCACTGCGTCAAAATTACTGAAGAGGTTGTTCTGCTCGTGGATAACGCCGAAATAGTCCCACCGGACACCGTAATTGAACGTCAACTTGCGGCTGATCCGGAAGCTAGCTTGCGCGTACCCAGCGTGGGAGTTCTGCGCGGTGTTGCGGCGGGAATCGCCCTCGGCAGCACGGCCTCCACTGGGAATACCCAGCAGGAATTGTTCGAGGGAGGTTTGGGCGGTGTCATAGCGGAAGTCGATTCGCCCGCGATAGCCAGCATCAAAAAACTGGGTAACAGGAGTGCGGCGGAATTCGTAGCCGACTTTGAGCTGGTGCCGGCCCAACTTCCAGGAGAAGTTGTCGATGAACTGCCAGTTCTGGTCGGTCCGCCCGCGCGGCAGGGAGAGGTTCGAGCCCAGGCTCGCCAGGCCGCTGAAGCGCATGAGCGGCAGACCAAAGTCCTGCGAACCCACGCCGGTATCCAGGCCGACCGAAGCGGGGTCAAAGGACTTATCCTGGGGAAAGAACGTCTCGCGAAAACGGTTATAGCCGAAGCGGACTTCATTCACCTGCGTGGAGGAAAACACTCGCACGTAAGAGATCGACACCAGGTTGATGCGGGTGGGCGTCAGGGTGTTGAAACCCGGCAGGGCGCCGCCGTTGACCAGCGACAGGGGAAAGTTCTGGTCGCTGTCGCCGAAGTAGTAGCGGCCGGTCAGCAGGTTCTTCTCGTTGAAGCTGTGGTCGATCTTCCCGATAAGACTATCGATGCGGTTGCGGAAAGGGTTGGAGGTTGTGACGTTGGGGACGTTGGAACAATTGGCGTCGGAAACGCTAGTGGCCGGCCAGGGATTGTTCTGCAGGATCCCGGCGATGACGGGGTTAACGATGCCCGAGCCGCCAATGGCGGTGATCGCAGCCTGCATATCGGCCTGCGACGGCACGCAGGCTCGGCTCGCCAGGGCGCCGGTTTCTCTCTGCCCGTCATAGTCCACAAAGAAAAAGGTCTTGTCTTTGACAATGGGACCGCCGAGCGAGCCGCCATACTGGCTGTTGTGAAAGGCATTCTTGGGCGGAAGAAAACCGTCGGACTGAACGTCGTTGAAGAAGTTGCGCGCATCGAGCGCGTTGTTGCGGAAATATTCCGCGGCGGTGCCGTGCAGGGCGTTGGTGCCGGACTTGGTCACGATGTTGATCACCGCGCCGGCGTTGCGGCCATATTCCGGCGCGAAATTGGAAAGCACCGCCAATTCCGCGATGGCATCCACGGGCAGGATGGTGGCGGGCGTACCGAACACCCCGGCTTGGTTGATGGTCGGGTCATTGCGGTAGCCATCGTTCATGTCGGTGCCGTCCAGCAGGAAGTTATTGGCGCGGCCGCGCGCGCCGTTGACGGACATCTCGCCGAAGGAGCCGGGAGAATCGGTCATCTGATCGGGAGAGCCGGTGACACCGGGCGCCATGAAGATCAGTTTAGTGTAGTCGCGGCCGTTCACCGGAAGGTCGGCAAGTCGGCTCGCTTCCACCGTGCCACCCAGGGTGTCTTCCGTCGTTGCGACCATGGGAGCCGTAGCTTGCACTTCCACTCGCGACTCGATGCGGCCCGGCTGCAAGGTGAAGTCCGCGCGGCGCTCGCCGGCCACCGTCACTTCGAGGCCGCCCATGGTCGCGGACTCAAAGCCTTCTTTGCTGACCGTGATCGAGTATTGGCCCACGGGAAGTTCTGGAACTTGATAGGTCCCCGCATCTCCGGTGGCCGTGGTGCGTGTCAGGCCGGTTCCCTGATTCTTGACCATGATCTTTGCCCCAGGGATGGCGGCGCCAGATGAGTCGATCACGGTGCCCAAGATCGTCCCTCGAAACGTCTGCGCATTTGCAGGCGCGTGGGCTACAACGATTCCGAGGAATAAGAGTCCAAGCGTACGGGTCGCTCGTATAATCCCCTCCATATGCCCCTCCCGCGTGGTTTCGAGCCTATAAGATTATTTGATGGCAGTGAGAAGCTCAATTAATATCAACGAGTTACAGAAATCCGGGGGCATCCTACGGAAAGCATATTGGGTTGTCAAGGGAAAAGGGAAGAGGGTAGTGGTGTCATTTGGGGGAACTTGAGTTTTCTTGAGGGCCTGTGAAGACAGTCATTCCCGCGAAAGCGGGAATCCAGCGGGAGGCTAAACTCATTAGGGCCGACCATTTCCGGGCCAGACGGACTTGTCCAAAGCGGCAGCGCCATTTTCGGCGCGTGGATTCCCGCTTTCGCGGGAATGACTGCGCTCCAAATGACACCACTACCGGGAAGAGCCGGATTCCAAAGCGGAAACCCCGAATAATTGTCATCCTACGAGGGCGAAGTTCAAGCAAAAGCAAGCGCGAACGGGGCAGGCACGCGCCTTTTGAGCCTGCCTCCCGGCCTGCCCAGGCTGAGTCACTGGGATGCGCAAAAATGCTCAGGCGAGCGGCCCTGCGGCTCAACCCATGCGCCGCTGCGGGTCACCGCCCTTCCAGCCCCCAGCACCTAGCACCTGCTTTCTCGCCTCGTCACTTGTCCCGCCGCGGCGGGTCACCGCTCTTGGGGTGAGTTTGCCCTTGGATTCGAAAGCGCGAATCTTAGGAGGACCGTCCCGATGCATCGGGGCAGCTTTCAGTTTCAAATCCTCGCGTTGTCATCGGCTGGCCAAAGCACACCATGGGGAAAAGAAGCGAGCGGAGGCAAGCCACGTAGCGGCGACAGAATGTGGCCCGTGGCGACAGCCATGGGAAAAAGAAGCAGAACGAGAAACGATCCCCGGCAGGGGCGACAGAAATGATCGACCACTGCAAGCGAGTCTGTCGCCCGCTGACGCGGGCTGAAGCGTTAACCGCTGCCGCGTCCCCACGGCTGCCGCCGTGGGCCACAATCTATCGGCCCTGACGGGCCTGAGCACACGCCGCAGTAGCGCTGACCCCGCAAGGCGGGGTCAGCACGAAGGGAAACCACGAAGATGCCGACCTCCCGATTTCATCGGGACAGGTTCCGGTCGGCGCTACTTCAGCCGTGGCCGCCTCGCGGCGGAAGAACCGCCCACCTCAAAGACGGAGGCCCGCGCTACGCTTGCTCGACCGCCCCCTGGCCCTGTACCATCTGGTGCAGGGCTGGCCCCCTCCTGAAGCAGGAGGGGAATGAGCAAGCGCAGGAGGCCCGCGCTACGATTGCTACGACGTGCAGGTAGGGGCGGTTCGCGAACCGCCCCTTCTCGTCCAACGTGGTCATTCCCGCGAAGGCGGGAATCCAGACCGCGGCGGCAGTGGACCCCCGCCTGCGCGGGGGTGACGACAAGAAGCCAGCAGTCGCTGCGGCCCCCTCCTGAACCAGGAGGGGAATAAGCAAGCGCAGGATGGATTTCGGACGATCAGACACCCCTCCTTTACGATTTTTCCTACCGGTAGGAAAAATCATATTAACCCCCATTGACATACCCCCGGCGCGTGGCGCTAGTCTACAAGGGTGAGGACTGGGGCCGAACGGGGTTCGCGCATCCCGATCAACACCCTGGGGCACGTAGATTCCCGCTTTCGCGGGAATGACATGGCGAACGTTCGCGGGCGGGCGCGCGGCGAACGTGCGGCGGATCACCAATTTGTTGACGAAAATCAAACAGGGCGCCCGCACCCGAAGAGATGTTAAAAATGAAGGTCGATCTGGATGAGTTATTGAAAACAAAGGGCAAGAGGAAATGAAAAACGGTCGATCTGGATGACGGCTTGAAAATAAAAGGGTTACGTGATAATCGAGGCGAAGCCAGAATGTTATTGAAAGGAAAGGCGGTTATCGCGCCAGTCTCAGCCAAGCTGTATAAGTCCACGCGCATTCCACACGTATGGTTGGGATGCCGAAGGGCACGCGGCGACCATGGGCTCGATTGGGCTCGCCTACGACGCCTTGGGGCGCATGGTGGAGCAGAATCGCGGCGGGAGTTATACTCAGATCGTGTATGGGCCATCGGGCTCGAAGCTGGCACTGATGAACGAGCAGACGGTGAGTAAGGGATCCGCGCCTTTGTCGGGAGGCGCGAGGGCGGTCTACACGTCGCGCCCCACGCTGAGCTACTACTGGCATGCGGACTGGCGCGAGCGCGCGGCTGAGCTTCCGGCCCAGAATTCAGCTTCCCCCCCGTGAGTTGATCGGGGCGGAGAATCCGCTTCGTGGGTCACCGGATTCGGCGACCAATGTGGGAGGCAGGTAAGGCAATACAGAAGGGTTTGAACAGAATTCGGGAAGCGTGTGGCAATCGACTTCCGCAGGAGGGAAAATACGTGCACAGAGACTTGGAAACCCGAGTTCCAGGAGGGGCCGTCCCGCGCAGCCTGCGCTCTTTGCTTTGTTTCTCCGCATTGATCTTATGCCTTGGCCCCGCCGGGTACGCCTCGCAGTTTCTGAACCAACCCGTTGACGTAAGCAAGGATTTTACCGATCTGCAGAACGACTGTTTTGTGGCCGGGAAAGCCGTCGAATTCGATCCCGCGTCGAAATCTGGAAAGATTGAGTGGAAGAGGCTCAAGCTAAAACCCCGCATGATGTTCAATCAATTCCAGACCCAGTACGCGGACATCAAATCTGACGAGTTTCCACCCAATGCCTACCCAGAGAATCCGGTGCTTCCGTTTTCAATTTCCTTTGTGGGTCCGAGGACAGTCCGTTTCCGAATCGCCACTCGGTTGGGAAGTCACAAGGACGAATCTTCGCTGATGCTGGCGGCCACACCCGGTCGAGACACCTCCTGGGAAATGACCCAGAGTGAAACCGGCGTGACGTACAAGAACGCCTTTGGATCGGTCACGGTGACACGTGACCCTTGGCACGTGGAGTTCCGCGATGCCGGTGGCAAGCTTTTGACTCACACGCTGAACCTCGGGGACGGGAAGGCGCTCTCCAACAGCATGCCGCCGTCGTTCTCGTTTGTCCGCCGAACCTTGGATCTGGAACGCCGCGTGGCGGCCAGCTTTCTGCTCTCTCCCGAAGAGATGCTCTTTGGCGGTGGCGAATCGTTCACGCGCCTCAACAAGCGTGGGCAAAAGATGGTCCTGTGGACCCACGACGCTTACAGCGCACAGACCGCGGACATGTACAAGCCGGTGCCCTTCTTCATGAGCAGTCGAGGGTACGGGATGTTCGTGCACACGAGCGCGCCGCTGACGTTTGATTTTGGACACTCCTACGATGCAGCGAATGTGATCTATTCGGGCGACGATTGTCTCGACTTGTTCTTCTTCTTCGGCACTCCCAAGGAGATCCTTTCCGCGTACACGGCGCTCACCGGCCGCAGCCCGGTTCCACCCCTTTGGTCGTTCGGACTCTGGATGAGCCGGATTACCTACAACTCGGAGGACGAGGTTCGAGAAGTAGCCAGCAAGCTCCGCCAGTACCGCATCCCTGCAGACGTCATTCACCTGGACACGGGCTGGTTCGAGGAGGAGTGGCGCTGCAACTACAAGTTTTCCACCACTCGATTCCGCGATCCCGCCAAAATGATCGCCGACCTCAAGGAGCAGGGGTTCCATATCAGCCTGTGGCAGCTCCCCTACTTCACACCGAAGAACGAACTTTTCGGGGCAATTGTTGATAACGGATATGCCGTTCGCAATGGCAAGGGCAATCTCCCGACCGAAGACGCGATCCTCGATTTCAGCAACCCTGCTGCCGTCAAGTGGTATCAAGATGAACTGGCCGGTCTGCTCAGGATGGGCGTGGGAGCGATCAAAGCGGACTTCGGTGAAGATGCCCCCTTGGAGGGTATCTATGCCTCGGGGAAGAGCGGGCTCTGGGAACATAACCTGTATCCGCTGCGATACAACCAGGCCGTCTCAGAGATCACGAAAGAGATCACGGGCGACTCGATTATCTGGGCGCGCAGTGCCTGGGCTGGAAGCCAGCGTTATCCCCTGCATTGGGGTGGCGACGCCGAGAACACGGATAGCGCCATGGCGGCCACGCTCCGGGCCGGACTATCGTTGGGACTCTGTGGGTTTTCCTTTTGGAGTCATGACATCGGCGGCTTTGTGCAAAGAAGCCCGGCGGAACTCTATCGGCGCTGGCTGCCCTTTGGGATGCTGACCTCTCACAGCCGCTGTCACGGTACGCCCCCCAAAGAGCCATGGGCTTATGACGAGGGGTTTACGGATGAGTTTCGTCGAGCCGTGGAACTGAAGTACAAGCTCATGCCTTACATTTACGCCCAGGCGAAGCTCGCGTCGGAACAGGGTTTCCCCATGATGCGGACGCTGTTCTTTGAGTTTCCGGATGATCCCACTTCCTGGTTTGTCGACGACGAATATCTGTTCGGGGAGAACATCCTGGTTGCGCCACTGATGGAAGATTCTCCCCGCCGCCGCGTCTACCTGCCTCCAGGCCAGTGGATCGATTATCAGTCGGGTGAAGAATACGAGGGTTCGCGTTGGCACGAGCTTCGCAGCGGGCAAATCCCTATCGTGATGCTAGTAAAAGATGGATCTGTCATACCGCAAGCGCCGCTGGTTCAGAGCACTGGCGAGATGAACTGGAAGAACATTGAACTAGCCGCTTTCAGCAGAAAAGCCTCGTCCGCGAGCGGTCGTTTCTATATCCCCCAGGAAGGGGTCCTGTACTCCTTGCATCTGGAGCGTGCCGGCGCGGCTTTCGTCCTCAAGGATGATCCTCTGGCAGGAAAAGTCGCGTGGAGGATAGCCCTCAAGTGATGGGCCTTCGCGAACGGTTTCGCCGCGTCCATCCGTGGCGCGCCGCCGGCTGTAACGCTGATCGCTGCCGGTGCGAGGTCCCGGGGGAATTGAGCAATACCTGATCGAACCGGAAGGCAGCGAGTACTCCGAGATGGAAACCGCCCAACAGAACAGACGTCTGAGAACTGAACTCGCCTGACCGTTGCGAAGAAGCGAGAGGCTTGTTTGGCTGATCTGATTGCCGGCCGGCGCATTCAATGGAGGAGGCGCGGCAGCGCAACGCACTAGCCGAACGGACGCTTTTCGGGTACACTGCTCGAGAAATACGAAGGTTGAAGGGCGCTGCCGCTCGCCCTCCAACTCGCGGGCCGCGGAGAGGTGGCCGAGTGGCTTAAGGCGGCGGTTTGCTAAACCGTTGTACGGTCAAAAGCTGTACCCAGGGTTCGAATCCCTGCCTCTCCGCCAGTTCTCTTCACTTGCTTGCCTTGAACAAATCACTAGCTTAACTCGTAGAACTCGAAGAGATTTGAGTGTTTCGCCCAGCGGCTGCCGTGGTCCCTACCACCCAGCAAGGTAGCCATCTCTCTTCTCCTCCTCTCACTCAAACACTTCAACCCCACAGGGGGGATACGATGTACCAGGGCAATTCCAGTCATCGCGCGTGGTTGACATGGTGGTTGGCGTATGGGAGAATCCGACATTTCAAGGCGGGACTCGAAGGCTTACCCGTAACCACCTGAGGCCAATGACCGACGAAAAACAGGAGCCGCCCAAGGCAGCCGAGGGGGCGGGAACCCCCGCTCAAAAGCCTGCCACGGAGGGCGGCGGGGCGAGCCCGCAAGCCACACCCGACGCTGGTGCAGCATCCAAACCACCTGCGCCTGCTGGTGCGGGTGGCGGAGCACCCGGAGCGCCCGCCAAACCCCCAGCCGCGGCGCCGCCCAAACCGCCCGCCACCCCCGCCAAAGCCCCCGTAAAGCCCGAGCCTTGGTCGAGTCCGCTCCTCGATGAACTGCAAAAGAGATTTCCGGGCGCGATCAGTGAAGCGGTGATCTTCCGCAATATGCCGTCGCTGAACGTGGTGAAAGAGCAGGTGGTCGCCGTCTGCGAATTCTTGAAAAGCGGCGAGGGCGGCGCTTACAGCCTGCTGACCGATGAGACGGCGGTGGATTATCCCAAGCGCGAAAAGCGTTTCGACATCATCTATCACCTCTATTCTTTCCGACGGAACGACCGTTTGCGGTTGCGGGTTCAGGTGGGTGAAGGGGAGAACGTTCCGTCGGTGACGGGCGTTTGGCCGACCGCGAACTGGCTGGAGCGCGAAATCTACGACATGTTCGGCGTGGTGTACGAAGGCCACCCGGATCTGAAGCGCATCCTGATGCCCGACGGATGGGTGGGACACCCGCTGCGCAAGGATTACGACATCCTCAAGCAGGACGACGCTTGGGTGAAGGCCAACCTGGGAATCGAGAGCGCACAGTAACCCATGCCGGAAGCCACTTTCCTTGACGCCAACGAGCTGGTCATTAACATGGGGCCGCAGCACCCGGCCACGCATGGCGTGCTGCGCGTCAAGTTGAAGCTCGACGGCGAGCGCGTATTGGGGACGGAGTGCATCATTGGCTACCTGCACCGCGGCGTCGAGAAGATCGCCGAAAACCGCACCTACCAGCAGTTTGCTCCTTACGTCGATCGCACGGATTACGTTGCCGCTGTGACCAACGGCATGGGATATGTGGAGGCGGTCGAAAAGCTCCTGGGAGTGGAGATCCCTCCGCGCGCGCAGTACACGCGCATGATCCTGGCCGAATTGCAGCGCATCGCCAGCCACCTCCTCTGGCTCGGCACCCACGCGCTCGACCTCGGGGCCATGACGCCGGTTTTCTACACCTTTCGCGAGCGCGAGGAAATCCTGAAAATTGTGGAGGAATATTGCGGCGCGCGCCTCACCACGCACGCCTTCCGCATCGGAGGACTTCAGTACGACCTCTACGACGGGTTCGAAAAGGACGTGGTGAAATTCTGCGATTATTTCCTGCCCAAGGTTGATGAGTACGAGCAACTCCTCACGAAGAACCGCATCTGGATTAACCGTACGCGAAACGTGGGCGTGATCTCCGGCGAAGACGCCATTGCTTACGGCGTAACGGGGCCCGTGCTGCGCGGCTCGGGCGTGAAGTGGGACATTCGCAAAGCTCAGCCTTATGAAGCCTATGACCAGGTTGAATTCGACGTCCCTATCGGCGAGCACGGCGACACCTACGACCGGTACATCGTGCGCATGCAGGAAATGCGCCAGTCCGTGCGGATCATTCGACAGTGCGTCGAACGCCTGGGGCCCGGGCCGATCTTTGGAAAAGTCGGCAAGGTCATCAAACCGCCGGTCGGCGAGGTTTACCATTCCATCGAGGCGCCCAAAGGCGAACTCGGCTATTACGTGGTCAGCGATGGGTCGACGAATCCCTATCGCGTGCGGGTGCGCCCGCCGTCGCTTATCAATCTGCAGGCACTGGACAAGATGGCCCAAGGACATCTGGTGGCCGATATCGTGGCCATCATCGGTACGCTCGATATCGTGCTCGGCGAAGTCGACCGGTAATGAATAATTCTGAATGCTGAATTGTGAATTATGCGAGTTGGGGGAGAATAACTAGAAGCCTGTATCGGCGGCGTTGGGCTCTTCACCGTTAATAATTCTTCTCTCTTCGGTACCCAGGCTCGGGATTGAACATGTTAGAGAACATAAGCAATTTCCTCAACGCCAACCCGCTGCTGCTTGCGCTCATCAAGATCCTCATTGTGTTGGTAGTCCTCGCGGGGATTGTTGCCTACTTGGTTTACCTGGAGCGGAAGGTTCTGGCTTTCATGCAGGCGCGCCTGGGTCCGATGCGCGTGGGCCCCTGGGGACTCCTGCAGCCCGTCGCGGACGGATTGAAGCTGCTGCTTAAGGAAGACATCATTCCTGCCGGCGCGGACAAGTGGGTCTTCCTGCTGTCTCCCGCCATCAGCGTGGCCGCCGCCTTCACGGTTTTTGCCGCCATCCCCTTCGCGGGTAATTTCTACGTAACGGATATCAATATCGGCTTGCTGTTCATATTGGCGGTTTCATCGCTCGGCATCTACGGAATCATACTGGGTGGCTGGTCGTCCAACAGTCATTATCCTCTGCTCGGAGCGCTGCGCTCTTCCGCGCAACTGGTGAGTTACGAAGTCGCCGCAGGAATGGCTTTGGTGGGCGTGCTGCTCATTGCCAATTCCCTCAGCATGGTCGAGATCGTGAAACGACAACTGGAAATGGGCGTGTGGAACGTCTTTCTCCAGCCGGTGGCCTTTGTGATTTACGTCATCGCTGCGGTGGCCGAAACGAATCGCAATCCGTTCGATCTGCCCGAAGCCGAATCCGAGCTGACGGCAGGTTTTCACACCGAATATAGCGGCTTTCGTTTCGCGCTCTACTTTCTGGCCGAGTATACGAACATGGTCGTGGTTTCGTGCATCGCCGTCACGCTTTTTTTGGGGGGGTGGCTGCGGCCCTTTGCCAATATCGCGGCCCTGGACTTCCTCAAATTCACTCCCATTGTGGCTTTCCTGGGAGCAGCGGGCTTTGTGCTCTGGCTAGGGCTGAAGAGCTTGGTGCGGCTGGAGCGCTATTTTTTTGTGGTGCTCGCCGCAATGTTTGTGCTGCTGGCGATTCTGGTGGCTTATCCGCCGGTGCTGAGCGCCATCCAGGGGATTTTCTGGTTTGGCGTGAAAGTGCTGGGGTTCCTTTACGCCTTCATTTGGTATCGCGCCACTTTTCCGCGGTATCGCTATGACCAACTGATGAACGTGGGTTGGCGGTGGATGATTCCCCTGGCCCTCGTGAATTTGATTGCCACGGCAATCATTCGATACTGGTTGAGTTCGCATGTCGCGGCGACTCCGGTGGCGTGGCTGAGCAGGTGAGGATGAACTGGAAGGATTTTCTGCGGCGGCTTCTTCTCATTGACCTGATCAACGGTCTGCGGCTGACGTTTTCCTACCAGCGCCCGGGCGCCGTGTACACCGAGCAGTATCCGCTCGAGCGGCCTCCGGTGGCAGAACGTTATCGCGGGGCGCCGCGCCTGAACAATCATCCCGAGACGGGCGAGACGCTGTGCATCGCCTGTAACTTGTGCGCGCTGGCTTGTCCGGAGAACCTGATTGTGGTGGGGTGGGCGCGCACGGAGGATCGCAAGAAGCGGCTGACGACGTTCACGTACGATCTCTCGCGCTGCATGTTCTGCGGGCTGTGCGAGGACGCCTGTCCGGTGGACGCGCTGGAGCTGACGCAGGACTTCGAGATTGCCCACTACACGCGGGAGGGCATGATCTGGCACCGGCAGGCGCTCGAGGAAGGCCCCCAGCCCGCGCGCTATACGCGCTGAGGGAAGAGATCGAGCCGTAGGGTTGTCTATGCTGGAACTCATCACGTTTGCAGTTCTCTCGGCGGTCATACTGGTTTCGGCCATTCTGGTGATCACGCGCCGCAATGCCGTTCATAGTGTGATGTGGCTGATTGTGGCGCTGTTTGGGGTGGGCGGAATTTATCTGCTGCAACACGCGGAGTTTCTTTTTGCCGTGCAGATCATTCTGTACGTGGGCGGCATCATGGTGCTGTTTCTCTTCGTGGTCATGCTCGTCAACCTCGATGTGGCCGTAAAGCAGGCGCGCTTTGCGCGACACTGGCAGGTGGCGTTGCTGACCGCTGTCCTGTTGGTGGCACAACTCGGTTATGCGCTCTACAACCACGGGCAGGGCCTCAATTTGCCGGGGCACCCGCTGGTTTCTGCTCCCGCGGGAAACACCCAGGCGGTGGGCATGGCACTTTACCAGAATTATATGCTGCCCGTAGAGATAGCCTCGCTCTTGTTATTAGTGGCGATGGTCGGCGCTGTGATCATGGCCAAGAGGAAGCTGGAATGATTCCCACGGAATATTACATCTTTCTCGGAAGCGGGTTATTTACCATCGGCGTCATCGGCGTGCTGACCCGGCGCAACGTGCTGATCATCCTGATGTCCATCGAGCTGATTCTGAACGCCGTCAATATCAACCTGGTGGCGCTTTCGCAGTATTTCCGTTCCGTCGATGGCCAGGTCTTCGCGATTTTCGTCATCACAGACGCTGCGGCGGAGGCGGCCGTTGGCTTGGGCTTGATCATCGCGTTCTTCCGCAACAAGGAAACAGTGAACGCCGACGAGATCGATTTATTGAAATGGTAAGGATAAAGATCGTCCATGGTCCATCGCTAGTCGTCCGTTGCAGTTGACCAAGGACAACGGACAACTGAGGTAAGAGAGCGCTTCACTGAAATGCATTTTCTAGATTACATTTGGCTGATTCCCGTCCTTCCGGTTCTAGGAGCTGCCATCCAGTTCTTTGTGGGTCGCAGGCTCTCAAACAAGGCTGTCTCCGCGGTTTCCGTCGGACTGCCGGGCCTGTCGTGCTTGTGGGCGCTGGGCTGTTTCTTTCAGTTCCTCAGCCTGCCTGCGGAGGCGAACCATACCTTCACTAAGGTCCTTTACTCATGGCTTCCGGCGGGCGCCTTTCACCTCGCCGATGGGTCGCTCGGTCATCTGAACGTCTACGTGGGATTTCAGCTCGACCCGCTCTCCTGCGTAATGATGCTGGTCGTGACTGGGGTAGGCTTTCTCATTCACGTTTATTCCATTGGTTATATGGGCCACGAAGGTGGGTATTACCGCTTCTTTGGTTATCTAAATCTGTTCATGTTCTCCATGCTGGTCCTGGTGCTGGCAGACAACTACTTGATGATGTTTGTCGGCTGGGAGGGTGTAGGGCTTTGCTCGTATTTCCTGATCGGTTTCTACTTCCACCGGAAGTCCGCTTCGGACGCCGGGAAGAAGGCTTTCGTCGTCAACCGCATCGGCGACGCGGCGTTCCTGCTGGGCATGATGCTCATGGCAGTGACTTTCGGCACTCTGGACTTTCTCCCCATCACCGAAGCCGCGCGGAGCGGGCGCTTCGCGGTGGGCGACGGCGTGATCACCGCGATTTGTATTCTGCTCTTCATTGGCGCCACGGGAAAGTCCGCGCAGATTCCCCTTTACGTGTGGTTGCCCGATGCCATGGAAGGCCCCACACCGGTCAGCGCGTTGATTCACGCCGCCACCATGGTGACCGCCGGAGTTTACATGGTGGCGCGTTCGAATGCTCTTTATGTGCTCGCACCGACGGCGCTGGCGCTGGTCGCCGCGATCGGCGCGGCCACGGCGATCTGGGCGGCATCGATCGGCCTCGTGCAGAACGACATCAAGCGCGTGCTCGCTTACTCCACCGTCAGCCAGTTGGGCTACATGTTCCTGGCTTGCGGCGTCGGTGCGTTCGGCGCTGGTATCTTCCATTTGATGACGCATGCCTTTTTCAAGGCACTGTTATTCCTCGGGTCGGGCAGCGTCATCCACGCGCTCAGCGGTGAGCAGGACCTGCGCAAGATGGGCGCGTTGTGGCGCAAGATTCCCACCACCGCCTGGACCATGCTCGCAGCCACGTTGGCCATCAGCGGCGCGCCGCTGCTTTCCGGTTTCTTCAGCAAGGACGAGATTCTCTGGCAAGCGTTCGCCAGCCCTTACGGGAACAAGGTGCTCTGGTTCGTGGGAGTGGCGACTGCCGGCCTAACGGCGTTCTACATGTTCCGGCTCTTCTTCCTGACTTTCGCAGGGAATTCCCGCGTGCCGCACGAGGTGGAGCACCACATTCACGAATCTCCCTCCTCGATGACCGTGCCACTCATCTGCCTGGGGGTGGGGGCGGTGGGGGCCGGATATGTGGGCTGGCCGAAAGTACTGGGCGGGGGCAACTGGTTCGGGAGGTTTCTGGATCCTGTCTTTGAGAATCCCGCCCTGCGCCCTGCGCGGGAGCACACGTGGAACCTGGAGTTCGGCTTGATGTTGCTCTCCGTGGGGGTGGCTTTGGTCGGATTCTCCATGGCGTACCGCTGGTACGTAAGACAGCCCAAAATCGCGGAGCGCGTGGCGGCCGCAGCCGGCGCGGGGTACACCCTCCTGCTCAACAAGTACTATATCGACGAACTCTATGATGCCCTTTTCGTGAATCGCGCGAAAGACCTTGGCAACGCGCTGGCCGCGTTTGACCTGAGCGTTGTGGATGGTGGCGTGAACGGGGTGGGCTGGTCCACACGCATGTCGGCGGAGTTGTCGCGCCTGTGGGATACCTGGGTCATCGACGGCCTGGTAAACGTCCTGGCCTTCGTTGTCAAGGTGTTGAGTTATCCGGCGCGCATTTTGCAGACCGGCTTGCTGCAGTCTTATGCCTGGTTTATTACTCTCGGTGTTTTCATTTTCATGGTTTACTACCTGATTCATTTTTGAGACTTATTTGCGTGGGCGTTTGAAAGGTGAACTGCTTTTCCGAGGTCAACGATGCCGTTCTTTCATGACCACATTTTGAGCATCATCCTCTTTATTCCGGTGGTGGGGATGATCCCCTTGTTCTTCATCCCCGGTGAAAACAAGCAGGCCGTTCGGTGGTGGGGTAACGTCGTGATGTTCGTGGATTTTCTCGCCTCGCTGCCGCTGGTCTTCTGGTTCTCGAGCGAGGCTCCAGACCAGCAGTTCAAGTTCATCGAACGCCACAATTGGATTCCCTCCATCGGTGCACAGTACTTCCTGGGAATCGACGGCATCAGCTTTCTGCTCATCATGCTGACGACGGTGCTGGGTTTTCTTGCCGTCCTTTCTTCCTGGACCAGCATTCAGGAGCGCGTGAAGGAATACTACGCCATGTTTCTTTTGCTCCAGGCGGGCATGCTGGGCGTTTTCATGTCGCTCGATTTCTTCCTCTTTTATGTGTTCTGGGAAGTGATGTTGGTTCCGATGTACTTCATCATCGGAGTCTGGGGCGGGCCGCGCAAGCTCTATGCCGCGATCAAGTTTTTCCTCTTTACGCTGGCGGGTTCGGTCCTGATGCTGCTCGGCATCCTGACTCTTTACTTCCGCTACCATGCCGACACGGGACTGTACACCTTTAACGTCCTGGAGCTGATGAAACACACTTGGCCGCTGAATCTTCAGTACTGGGTCTTCTGGGCATTTATGGTCGGGTTCGCAATCAAGGTGCCGATGTTTCCGTTCCACACTTGGTTGCCGGACGCTCACGTGGAGGCTCCCACCGCGGGCTCGGTGATCCTGGCGGGGGTTTTGCTGAAGATGGGCACTTACGGTTTCGTCCGTTTCTCCCTGCCCCTGCTCCCACAAGCGAGCACGAACCCGAGAATCGTCAAAGTGATGGTTGTGCTTTCCATCATCGCCATCATCTATGGCGCGTTGGTCTCCATGATGCAGCGCGATATGAAAAAGTTGATCGCGTATTCTTCCGTCAGCCATCTGGGCTTCTGCACGCTGGGGATATTCGCGCTGAACCCGCACGGCCTCCAGGGAAGCGTGATTCAGCAAGTCAACCATGGCATTTCCACGGGGGCTCTCTTCTTGATTGTCGGTCTGATTTACGAGCGCCGCCATACGCGCGAGATCAAGGAGCTGGGCGGGCTTTCTAACGTGATGCCCGTGTATGCGACGCTCTTTATGATCGTGATGCTGTCGTCGATCGGCTTGCCACTTCTCAATGGGTTCATCGGCGAGTTTACGATTCTGCAGGGTGCGTACGAAGTGAACTGGCGTTGGGCGGCATGGGCGGTGGCGGGGATCGTCCTGGGTGCTGCCTACATGCTCTGGCTTTACCAACGGACGATGTTCGGGCCGTGCGAGAATCCCAAGAACCAGGTCCTTAAGGACCTGAGTTTCCGCGAGATCATGACGCTGGTTCCACTGGTCATCTGGGCGTTCTGGATCGGCCTTTATCCCAAGCCCTTCTTTAACGTGCTGGATAAGCCGGTCAATGCCATCGTCGAGCGGCTGAATCCGGATTTCTTCAAGGCGCCGCAATCGGCGAGCGCGGCCGCACCGTCGCCTCGCGCGGTGCCGGCCGGCCTGGAGGCGCCCGCCACTGCGGCAGGGGCGAGCCACTGATGTGGAACGCATTCTTTCACCGGGCGGATTATCTGGCCATCAAGCCGGAGGTCCTCCTGACCATGTTCGGCTTGGCCGTCCTGCTGTTTGATTTCCTGCTGGAAAAGCGCGACAAGTATCTAAACGCTGTGCTCGCCCTGATCGGGCTGGGCTTCGCTGCTGTGCAACTGGGGATGTTCTGGCCCTTGCTGGTCGGTCAAATCCCTTATTCCGGCTTTGGCGGGGCTTTTACCCTTGATACCTTCGCCGTTTTCGCCAAGCTCATCATCGTCGTGGCTACTGCCATCGTCGTGCTCCTTTCCATGAAATATCTGGAAATTGAAGGAGCTCATCTCGGTGAGTATTACGCCTTGTTGCTCTTTTCCGCCGTGGGGATGATGTTCCTCGTGTCGGGTTCCGACCTGATAGTTCTCTTCATCGCTTTGGAACTGATGGCCCTCTGTGAGTACGTGCTGACCGGGTTCCTGCGGGTCAACCGAAAATCCAACGAAGCCGCGGTGAAGTTCTTTCTGCTCGGCGCGTTTTCCTCCGGGTTGCTTCTCTACGGCATGTCGCTGCTTTATGGGATCGGCGGGTCGACGAAATTGAGCGTCATCGCGCAGCGTCTCGCGGAGCGGCCGTCACCGGATCCGCTTTCCTGGGTCGCCATGATCACTCTGCTCGCGGGCATCTACTTCAAGATCGCGGCCGTGCCTTTCCATCAGTGGACGCCCGACGCTTATGAAGGCGCGCCGACTTCGATCACGGGCTTTATTTCTGTGGCGCCCAAAGTCGCGTCGTTTGCATTCTTCATCCGCATCCTGATCGCGGGGCTGTGGCCGATGCGCGCGGAGTGGCAGGTTTTGACGATCGGCGTCTCGATCGCTACAATGACGCTGGGGAATCTTGCGGCAATTACCCAAACCAACATCAAGCGGTTTTTCGGCTACTCCACGATTTCACACGTGGGGTATCTGCTGCTGGGACTCGTGGCCGCGGCGGATGGAAACCGCGAAGGGCTGACGGCCATCGTCATTTATCTGCTGGTTTACGCCTTCATGAACCTCGGCGCTTTTGCCGTCGTCATCGTGATGCGACGAAAAGACCTGATCGGCGATGAGATCGATGACCTCTCGGGCCTGATGGCGCGGGCGCCGGGACTGGCCATCCTCATGCTCATCTTCCTACTCTCGCTGGCCGGCATTCCCCCGACGGCGGGCTTTATCGGGAAATATTTCATCTTTCTTTCGTTGATCGAGACGGGTCATTATTATTTGGCCGTGCTGGCCGTCGGCTACGCGGTTGTGGCGCTTTACTATTATTTCCGGATTGTGGTAGCTATGTTTATGAAGAAGGCGCCGGACACCGTCCCCCTCGCGACAGGGCCCGGCGTGACGGTGGCACTCGGCGTGGCTCTGGCCATGACCTTGCTGATCGGAATCTATCCGCAGCCGTTCATCATGATGGCGCGCGAAGCCGTTCGGCCCTTCTTCTCGTGATGGGGAGGGTTCGTGCCCAAGACTCCCGGCAAGCAGATGAGTTTGTGGGCGCAAGTTGGGTTTTACACCAGCCTGGGTTTCATTCTGCCCGCTGGCACGGTGGGCGGGTTTGGGCTGGGCTGGTTGCTGGATCGATGGCTGCATACGTCGCCAGTCTTGGCGCTCATCATGAGCTTGATGGGCGGGGTGGCGGGAGTGATGGAAATTCTGCGGATCCTGACTCGAGCGGAAAAACGTGACGACGAGAACCAGTCAAACGATGGATCTGGCGCAAACTGAAGCGCGGCTGCCGCGTTGGATGGTGGGTTTGGCTTGCGCAGTCACGATGGGTATCTTGTTGTTCGGTCATGCGCGCTTCAGCGCTGGATTTGCTCTGGGTTCTGCGCTTGCCATCCTCAATTACTTTTGGCTTCATCGGGCCGTCGAAGCCTTGATGTCGGCGGGGGAGGTGCGCCCGCCAAAGAGAGTCCTCGCGAAGTTTTTCGTCCGCTATCCGCTGGCGTTTGCGGCTGTTTATCTTTTCTATAGGACTGGGTGGCTGCCCGCTACGGCAATCCTGGCCGGCCTCTTCGTGCCTGTTGGGGGTGTTTTGATTGAGGCGGTGGTTCTGCTCCGGGACGGCTTGAGGATTCAAGGCTGACGCGGCGCCGTCGATTATAAGACTATGGAACACGAGCTCTGGTTTACGGCAATTCTAAACAAAACTCTGGGCGGATCTGTCGCAGCCCTGCTCTCGAGGTTGGGTCTGCCGCCGGCTGACGCGGCCCACCCCATCCCCAACTATATCGCCATGGAACTTCTCGTGATCATGCTGATTCTGGTTGGCGCAATTCTCTTGCGTCGCCGGCTTTCCGTCGAAAATCCCGGCAAGTTCCAACAAGCGATGGAGATGGTGGTGGAATTTACGCGGGATCTGAACCAAGAGATCATCGGCCACGGCTCTGAGCGCTATCTTGCCATGGTGGGCACACTCGGCGTGTTCGTTCTCCTCTGTAATCTGCTCGGGTTGGTTCCCACGCTCCAGACTCCCACGGCCAATGTCCAGGTGACGTTAGGTTGTGCGCTGGCGGCCTTTGCTTATTACAACTTTCAGGGATTTCGCCAGCACGGTGTGTTCGGGTATCTGAAACATCTTTCCGGCCCCATGATTTTCATCGCACCCTTGATGTTTCCCATCGAGGTCTTCAGCAATTGCTTTCGACTATTGTCCTTGACGGTTCGTCTTTGGGCCAACATGTTGGTGGGTGACATCTTGGAGGGAATCTTCACGGGACTGATCCCGATTCTGGTCCCCGCACTTTTCATGGCCCTGCATGTGTTTGTCTCATTCATGCAGGCCTACATCTTCATGCTCCTACCCGCCGTGTACCTCAGCTTCGCGGTTTCGGAGGAGCACTAGGAGTTCCCGCGCCAGGGGTGCTGGCAACGGTCCCCCTGTGCCGGAAGCACCCCCAGCGTGAGTCCCGCCTGCACGAGGGATGACGGGATACCACCTCCTGGTGGAATCCATCGCAGCCCTAGCCCCGTTGTCCGGGCGCGGGCTGGAGGAGGAACAAGTGAAACGCAACGTTTTTATGTTTTCAACGGCGATTGCCGGACTGCTGTTGGCAGCGCCGGCGTTCGCACAGGAAGCGACGGCGAAGGCGGCCAGTGGCGCCGTAAACTGGGTGGCCCTGACTTCGGGTTTTGCCATGGCAATCGCTTCAGCAGTCTGCGGGTATGCCCAATCAAAGGCGACGGCGGCAGCCTGCGAGGGTTTGGCGCGCAATCCCGGCGCTCGGCCAGGAATCCAACTTGCCCTGATCCTGGCGCTCATTTTCATTGAGTCGTTGGCGCTGTACACGCTCGCCATCATTTTCTTGAAGGTCGTGTAGACCTACACCAGCTCGGATAAACGGGGAGGCTTCGGCCTCCCCTTTGTGTTTGGATCACGATTTGCTCACTTAGGGAGTGGCAAGGCTGACAGTGTGCTGAGGCCCAGGGGGAGCTTCGGTGCGAGGCCGAGATAGAAGATCCCCAGGACGCTTACCGCTAAGGCCGTGCGCACCGGCCAAGGTAATACGGCGCCGGCGGTTTCGGTTTTTCCCTCGCGCATATACATTGCTACGACAATTCGCAGATAGTAATATACCGACACGACACTGTTTAGCAGGGCCAAAACGGTGAGCCCGACGAGGTGTGAGTGGATGGCGGCGCGGAAGACGTAGAACTTTGCCAAGAAGCCCGCGGTCGTCGGGAATCCGGCGAGCGAGAGGAAAAGCACGGCGAGGCAGGCTGCCACGCCGGGTCGTTTAAGTGCCAGCCCCGTATAGTCTTCGATCTGGACGAGCCGTTCGCCCGCGCCGGATAAATACGCAACCAAGATGAAGGCCCCTACGTTCATCAGCGCGTAAGCCACCAGGTAGAACATCACTGCCGATATCCCGTCCGAGCGGCCCGCGGCCACTCCGACCAGGATGTAACCGGCGTGAGCAATCGATGAGTAGGCAAGAAGCCGCTTGACATTCGTTTGCCAGATTGCGGCCAGGTTACCCAGGCACATGGTGAGCGCTGCGGAGATCCAGAGAATCCAGAAAGTCACGCTGCCCGCCGAGGCAAAGCTTCCAAGAAAGAGGCGGAGCAGGACGGCAAAGGCGGCAGCCTTGGGACCGACGGAAAGGAAGGCGGTGACCGGCGCGGGTGCGCCCTGGTACACGTCGGGCGTCCAGATCTGGAAGGGAACCGTGGAAAGTTTGAAGGCCAGGCCGACAAACATCAGGACCAAGGCGACTCGAGCGAAGGTGCTCCATTGCGAAGGTTCCATCAGCCGGGCGCTGGCTCCCAGGAGGTTCGTCGTTCCCGTCAGACCGTAAACGAAGGCGATTCCGTACAGGAAAAATGCGGTGGCAAACGAACCCAAGAGGAAATACTTCAGCGCGGCCTCGTTGGAAAGCCGGTCCGCGCGCCGGAATCCCGCCAGGATGTAAGTCGAGATCGACGAGATCTCGAGTCCTAGGAAAATCATGATGAGATCGGTTGAGGCGGCCATAAAGCACATCCCCACCGTTCCCAGCAGGACGAGCGCGTAAAACTCTCCGTGTTGGGCGTGGTCGCGCTCCAGGTAATCCATGGATCCCAGAATGACGAGCCCCGCGACGAGAAGGAACAGATAAATGAAGTAGACGCTGAATCCGTCTGCCGCGATGGAGCCTCTGAACGCCATTCCCGGTTCGAAAGATGTCCTGACGGTCGCCGTCCCGCCGGCCAGCACGCCCAGGAGCGCCATCCAGCCCAGGAGCTTCTTCTGGCCGGCGGGAACAAAGGGTTCCAGCACCATGACCAGGATGCCGAAGATGGAGAGAACAATTTCTGGAAGAATTCGAACCATGTCGGCCGTCTGGAGAGTCATCATTGCCCACCCCCCAGGTGTCCAGCAGGCGCGCGCTCGGTGAAAAGCAATGTCCGCCTCTCGACCCGCTGCATGATGAAGGCCACGCTGCGATCCATGCGTCGCAAGAAAGGTTGCGGATAAACCCCCATGGCCACGATGACGACGACCACAACGGTCAGAATCAGTTTTTCGCGTAGATTGCAGTCTGGCAGAGTACGGTTCTTTTCGTTGGTGATGTCGCCGTAAAACACGCGTTGGTACATCCAGAGCAGATAGACTGCGGCCAGCACCACTCCCGCCGCGGCGAGTGCAGCGTAAAGGGCGCCGCTATGGTAAGAGCCGACGATGATCAGAAACTCCCCGACGAACCCGTTGAGCATCGGTAGGCCTAGAGACGACAACGCAACGATGAGGAAAAACGTGCTGTACACCGGCACGGAAGTGGCCAGCCCGCCAAACTCGCTGATCAGCCGAGTGTGCCGGCGATCGTACAGCATCCCCACCAGCATGAAGAGCGCCCCCGTTGAGACTCCATGGCTGAACATTTGGTAGATGGAGCCTTCCATGCCTTGCGCGTTGAAAACGAAAATCCCCAGCACGCAGAACCCCAGATGCGCGACGGAGGAGTAAGCTACAAGCTTCTTCAGGTCGGGCTGCACCATGGCCACCAGCGCGCCATAGATAATGCCGATGATGGCCAGGGCACAGACGACCGGGGCAAACGCCCGCGACGCGCCGGGGAAAAGCGGCAGGCAGAAGCGCAGCATGCCGTACGTTCCCATCTTGAGGAGGACTCCGGCTAGGATCACGGACCCGGCCGTCGGCGCCTCAACATGCGCATCCGGCAGCCAGGTGTGAAACGGAAAGAGCGGGACCTTGATGGCGAAAGCGACGAAGAAGGCCAGGAAGAGCCACCGCTCCGCTTGAGGAGACAGCAGGGAAGTCGCCGTCAGGTAATCCAGCACTCGGGGCAGATCAAAAGTGCCCGTGAGGTTATAAAGGTAAAGAATCCCGGTAAGCATCAGGGCCGAGCCGGTCATGGTGTAGAGGATGAATTTGACCGCGGCGTAGACGCGTCGCTCGTGACCCCAGATGCCAATCAAGAAGTACATGGGGATGAGCATCACTTCCCAGAACACGAAGAAAAGGACCAGATCGAGCGCCGCAAAGACACCAATCATTCCGGTTTCGAGAGCGAGCAGGAAGAGGAAGAACTCCTTTGTGCGATGGGTGATGCTGCTCCAGGAAACAAGCACCGAAAGCGGAGTGAGCAACCCCGTCAGGAGGATCAGGAGCATACTCAGACCATCGACACCCAAGTGGTAATTGACGGGAGGCAAGACCATCCAGATGCGGAATTCTTCAAACTGCATCCCCGTGCGGTGGGAGTCAAACCCGAAATAGAGCCATACGGTCATTAGGAAGGTGAGCAGGGAACAAAGCAGTGCGACCCAGCGAACGGACGAGGTCCGGTCGCGCCTGAGGAAAGCGATGACGACGGCGCCCAGCAGCGGGAAGAAGGTCACGATGGTCAGAGAGTGCGCAGTGAACCAGGACATAGACCGTATCTCGATGTGCTGCTTTGGCAACACCGGTGGGCGCAAGGCCTTGCGCCCGTACTAAACTCCTAGCGTGTCACGAAGATGTACAACAGCCACAACACGGCACCCAGTAGAACCCAGGTAGCGTAACTTCGAATGTTGCCGGACTGTATCCGCCGCAACACGCCGCCCACGCGGGCAGTGGCATGCCCGGTGCCGTCGACGAGCACGCCGTCGATGGCGCCGGCATCCACTTTGCGCCACAGGAACTTATCCGAAGTCACACAAATAGGACGCACGATAAGGCAGTGATAGAATTCGTCGACGTAGTACTTGTGGACCAGGATCTCATGCAAACCTGCAAATCGCTCCGTAAGCTTCTGCGGGATGTCTGTCGATTTCCAATACCACCAGACGGCCACCGCAATTCCAACGAGTGCCGCGACAACTGAAAATCCCATCACCAACCCCGCACTGAGACCCTCAAAGTGGTGGGGCGGGGTGTTGCGAAGGGCCTCCTGAGCCGGGCTGAAAACCGGTTCGAGGTAACGGTCGAAGGCCTCGCCGCCCCCCAAGACCCGGGGCCAGCTCACATACCCCGCGACGATGGAGAACAATGCGAGCACCATCAGCGGCACCGTCATCTTGGAACTGCTTTCATGGAGGTGGTGCTGGGTCTCAGGTTCGACCCTGGATTTCCCCCAGAACGTCAGGCAGAGGCCGCGAAACATGTAGAAAGCAGTAAGCCCGGCGGTGATTGTGCCCAGCCAGTACAGCCAGGGCTGGCCCAGGGGTCCTTCGTAAGCGCCGGCCAGGATCTCGTCTTTGCTGAAGAAGCCGGCAAACCCGGGCACGCCACTGATCGCCAACGTCGCGATCAGGAACGTTGCATGCGTGATTTTCAACTTGTGACGCAGCCCACCCATCTTGCGCATGTCAAGTTCGCCGTTCATAGCGTGCATCACACTTCCGGCCGCCAGGAAGAGTAGCGACTTGAAAAACGCATGGGTCATCAGATGGAAAATGCCGGCAGCAAAGACGCCCACGCCACAGCCTAGGAACATGTATCCGAGCTGGCTGATCGTGGAGTAGGCGAGCATCCGCTTCAGGTCGTTCTGGGTAAGGGCGATGGTGGCCGCGAAGAGCGCGGTCAAACAACCGACCAAGCCGACGATGGCGAGAGCGCCGGGAGCGCGGGCGTAAAGGATGCTTGACCTTGCTACCAGATAAACACCCGCCGTCACCATGGTGGCAGCATGGATCAGTGCACTCACGGGCGTGGGACCTTCCATTGCATCCGGGAGCCATACGTAAAGGGGAAGTTGTGCCGATTTCCCCACGGCTCCCAGGAAGATGAGGAGCGCGATGGCTGTCAACGTACCTTCGAATTCCGTCTGGGGCAAAGCCTCGATCCGCGCAAAAACCGTCTGAAAATCCAGCGAGTGGAAAGTCCAGAAAAGCAGGGCCACGCCCACGCTAAAGCCCGCGTCGCCGATGCGCGTCACGATGAAAGCCTTTTTCCCGGCATCGGAGGCGCTCCTCTTACGAAAGTAAAAACCAATCAAAAGGTAGGAGCAGAGCCCGACGCCTTCCCACCCCACAAACATGAGGGGGTAGTTGGCGGCCGTGACGAGCGTCAGCATCATGAACAGGAAAAGGTTCAGGTAACTGAAGAACCGGTAGTAACCGCCTTCATGTTCCATGTAGCCGCGCGAGTAAAGGTGAATCAGGAAGGCAACGACCGTGACCGTAAGGGTCATAACCAGGGTGAGCCGGTCGTAATAGAGCGCGTAATCCGCTCGCAGATCGCCCGCTTGGATCCAGGTGAAGTAGCTGTGAAGGAAAGGCGCCGGTTGGCTTGTGGATGTGGAGTAGACCCAAGCCGCGAGAATCGCGAAAATCATGGAAAAGCCCGCGCTTCCGTAGGCGATCAGTGAAACGATGGGCTGGGATAGTCGACGGCCAGAGATTCCGTTGAGGGTCGCACCCACGAGCGGCGCCAACAACATGAGCAGCAGCAGAAGTTGCAAGTTCATGAAAGTTTTGCGTTAAGTTCGCGCGCCGGCCCTCCTCCCAGGCCGTCCGGACCCGGCGTATGGGGACGAAGAGCACGCTTACATCTTCATCGAATCCAGGTCATCAATATTCAGTGACTCGCGATTGCGATTGACCGCGATGATGATGGCCAGTCCCACTGCCGCCTCGGCAGCAGCCACCACAATGACGAAAAAAACAAAGAGCTGACCGTCCAGACTCCCAAGAAATCGCGAAAAGGCCATGAAAGCCACGTTGACGGCGTTCAGCATCAGTTCGATGCACATGAAAACCGAGATAATGTTTCGTCGGAGGATGAACCCGGCGGCGCCGAGAACGAAGAGGATCACACTGAGCGCCAGATAATGTGAGAGCGGAACCATCTTCGGGACCTCAGAACTCCTTTTTGGCCAGGACAACGGCACCGAGCACGGCAACCAGAATCAAGATGGAAGTGACCTCGAAAGGCAACACGTAGTTTTGGAAAAGCAAGTGCCCAATCGCCTGGGGACTTCCATCCAGCGGAGCGGGCGCAGGGCCGCCGGAGGCCGGAAACTGCTTCCAGACCGCCACCAGCACCTCCGCCAGGAACGCGGCGACGAGGGGCACTCCGAGCCAGAGCGCCAGGCGGCTCCGCTGGCTTGGAGTTTCACGGCCAGCGTTGAGGAGCATGATGACAAAAACGAACAGCACCATGATGGCGCCAGCATAGACGATGACCTGAATAACGGCCATGAACTCCGCGCCGAGCAGCAAGTACACAACCGCCAGCGCACACAACACGACGATCAATGAAAGCGCGCTGTACACCGGCGTGCGCTGCAGGATTACGTTCAGTGCGGCCAGAACCGTTACAGCCGCGCAGATGTAAAAAAGTATCGCCATATCAGATCACCCCCCCGCGCGCCAAGCGATGACGAAACTCGTCACCAAAATGTTCAGTAAACCCAGGGGCAGCAGGAATTTCCATCCGAGGGACATGAGTTGGTCGTAGCGGAAGCGCGGAAGCGTTCCGCGCATCCAGATGTAGAAGAACAGGAAACAAAACACCTTGAGGCAAAACCAGAAAATGGGCAGAAGCATCCGCAACGGCGCCGGTCCGAACAGGGGGCCGTGCCAACCGCCAAAGAATAACAAGGTGGCGAGGCAGGAGACCGTCACCATGTTGGCATACTCCGAGATGAAAAACATGGCGAACTTCATACTGCTGTACTCTGTGTGGAAGCCGCCGACCAGCTCGGTTTCACCTTCGGGCAAATCAAAAGGCACGCGATTGGTTTCCGCCACCGCCGCCGTGAAGTAGACGAAGAAGCCTACCGGCTGAACGAAGATATTCCAATGAGGCAGCCAGGAATTCACACCCGCGACATGCCAGAAACCGCCTTGCGCGTCTACGATGCCGCGCAGGCTGAGCGTTCCCGCAATCATCAGCACGCCGACTACGGCCAATCCGAGGGAAAGCTCGTAACTGATCATCTGCGCCGAAGACCTTAGTGCGCCGAACAGGGGATACTTGCTGTTTGAGGACCATCCCGCGAGCGCGATGCTGTACACGCCCAGGGAGGTAACCGCAAAGACAAACAGCAGGCCTACATTCAGGTCTGCGATTTGAAACATAATCCGATGTCCGTGGAAGTTGAAACCTCCGCCGAAAGGGATGACGGAGATGGAAAGAAATGCCAGGACAAATCCCAGAAAGGGCGCCAGCCAGTAAATCACCCGGTCGGCCTCGAGGGGCAGGATATCTTCTTTCAAGATGAACTTCATGCCGTCGGCCACCGGTTGCAGCAACCCGTGCGGGCCCACCAGGTAGGGTCCCCAGCGCGCTTGAATGTGGGCCACCACCTTGCGCTCCAGCCACGTCAGATACGCGATGCTGGTCAACAAAACAACCAGGACGACCGCGACCTTCACGCCCGCGACGAGGAGGAGAAATTCGGTGTCAGAAAATGTGCCCATGGGGTTTCTTGGCTTCGTGCACCGAGTTCAGGGCCCAACTATAACGGCTCAACGTTCCAGATGTGAAGAGCGAATCTCGGGAAGAGAAAATCAAATCTGCGCTGGCGAGCTCCGGTGGCGTCCCGGTCGGCTGTGTCGCGACGGCGTGGCCGATGAGCAAGTTCGGCAGCGCAATCGCGTAGCCGGGGACCTGCGCGATGATTTCCCTCAGCACGTCATCAGAAGACTTGTAAGGCCACTCGTGGCCCAACAGCCTGGCCAGTGCAAGCAGGATTTCAAAATCACTACGCGTGCCCGCCTTCCGCATGGTTTTCTTCAGTGCCTGGACTTGGCCGCAGGTGTTCGTTACAGTGCCGGACTTTTCCGCGAAGCTCGTCGCCGGCAAGACCACGTCGGCGGCCTCGGTTGCCTCGGTCGGAAACAGTTCCGCCACCATCAGAAAAGCCAACTTGCTCAGTTGCTCTTTGGGAAGGTGGAAGGTCTTGACAGGATTTGATCCAAAAACCAGCAGGGCCTTGATCTCACCTGATTGGACACCTTGCAGGATCGAGCGGATGTCGCGGCCGGGCCTTGTGGGTATTCTGGATTGCCAGGCAGTTTCGAAGCGCTCGCGAGCAGCCTGGTCCGAGAGGGGCAGGTAACCCGGCAATACGTCGGGTAAAAGCCCCATGTCGGCGGCCCCGCGGGAATTGGCATAGTCGCCGAGCGCCACGAAACGAGTACGACCGGAAAGCGCAAGTCCCCAGCGAACCAGGTCCGCCACGTCCTTTCCGCGGATCTCGTCACCGAAGATAATGACCGTATCGGATTCCTCCAGCAGCCTTTCGCGGAAGGAGTCGAGATCGCCGGTGCCGCCAACCACCAAGCCGGCAGGAGGCGCTTGAATTCCCGCCAAGGCTCGAATCGCGTCGGGCTCTCCACTCGTCCTGACGGTGACGCTGCGACTTGCCTGACGCTGCAACTTGATTTCGCGGCTATTGAGCAAATACAGATGAGCATTGTGCTGGCGAACAGCCTGGCGAATCTGATAAGCGACCAACGGATGCTGGTGGGTCGGGTCGTTGCCGACCACGAGAATGCTCGGAGCCTCGTAAATGTTCTCGATGGTCGCGTAGCGGTCGGTCGCCTTCGCCTCCGTCAAAGCGCTCACCAGGGAACAATAATCAGCGGTGCGGTGGTGGTCGAGGTCGTTGGTTCCCAGCACCGTGCGCGTGAAGCGGCCGAGCAGATAATTCTCCTCGTTCGTGGTGCGATTGGAGCCGATTACGCCGACTGAGGCCGGCCCGTGCTGCTTCAGGACGTCGTTGAGGCGATCGGCCACCAGCCCCAGTGCTTCGTCCCAGGTACCGCCTTCCTGCTTGCTATTCTTGCGGATTAGCGGGGCCGTCAGCCGCTGGTCACTGTTTACGAAATCCCAACCAAACCGCCCTTTGACGCAAAGGAACTCACCGTTGAAGCCGGAGTGGTCGCGGTTGTTGGCGCGGATGATCTGATTGTTGCGCACTGAAAGCGTTGTCTTGCAGCCGTCGCCACAGTGGTTGCAGATCGTCCCGGTGTAGGTCATTTCCCAGGGCCGGGTCTTGTAGCGATAGGTGCCACTGGTAAGCGCGCCGACGGGGCAAACGTCAATGCACATTCCGCATTCTTCACACTCCAGCTTCTCGCCGCGGTTCGGAATGATCTCACTGTGAGCGCCGCGAAAGCCGATCCCGTAAGCATTCACGTCAAGGCCCTCGTCGCAAACCCGGACGCAGCGATAACAAAGGATGCAACGGGGCCAATCGTAATAAACCAGGCTGGAAAACTTCCGTTCTTCATGGTGGAGCTTCGGTTCCATGAAGCGCGTTTCCGCCGCGCCATAGCGGAAGACCGCATCCTGCAGTTCGCACTCGCCGCCTTTGTCGCAGACGGGACAATCGAGCGGGTGATTGGTGAGCAGGAATTCCAGCATCGCCTTGCGGGCGTTCTTTACTTCCTCGGTCTCCGTGTAGACGACCATGCCATTGGTGACGACCGTGGTGCAGGCTGTCTGCAACTTGGGCACCTTCTCAATCGCCACCAGGCACATGCGGCAGGCGCCCTGGAGCGTGAGGCCGGGATAATAGCAGTACGAAGGGATCTCGATCCCCGCTTGCTTGGCGGCTTCAATGAGCAGCGTCCCCGCGGGAACCTTCACTTCCTTACCGTCGATCGTCACGGTTACCGGTTCAGCGGCGGGATTCGACTGAAAAGAAAGGCTCGGACTGCGAGTGTAGGGTCCCGGGACGTGGAGGTTCTCCGCCTTGGGAGGCAAGTCCAGGATGACGAACTGCGAATTGTGCGTCTGGTCTTTCATGCGACGCTCACTGCCTTCTTCTCATAAGGGCAGTACCCGAGCCTTAGATGCTCTTCGAAGTCGTTGCGGAACTTTTTGAGGATGCTGATGGTCGGCATGGCTGCGGCGTCCCCCAACGGGCAGAGGGTCTTGCCCAGGATGTTATAGGCAACGTCCAGCGCCGTATCAGGATCGTCGGGAAGTGCACCGCCTGAATGGAAGCGCTCGAGCAAACGCTCCAGCCAGGAAGTTCCTTCGCGGCAGGGAACACACCAGCCACAGGATTCGTGCGCGTAGAACTTCATAATGCGGCCTGCAACCTTCACCATGCACGTGTCCTCATCCATGATGACGACGCCGCCGGAGCCGAGCATGGAACCGATCTTGGCGACGGAGTCGTAATCCATAGCCACATCGATTTCCTCGGCAGTCAGTACCGGGCACGACGAGCCACCGGGAATCACGGCCTTGAGCCGCCTGTCGCCCAGCACGCCGCCGCCGACTTCCTCGATCATCCGGCGCAGGGGAAAGCCCATGGGCAATTCGTAGATTCCTGGGCGCGAGATGTGACCACTCAAGCAGAAAAGGCGTGTGCCGCCGTTCTTCGGTGAGCCCAGCTTGGCGTACCAGTCCGCACCGTTCAGGATGATGTGGGGAACATTGGAAAGCGTTTCGACGTTGTTGATCACGGTCGGCCCCCCGTAAAGGCCCACGACCGCAGGGAAGGGCGGTTTGATGCGGGGGTAACCCCGCAGGCCCTCCAGGGAATTCAGGAGCGCGGTTTCTTCTCCACACTCGTAGGCGCCCGCTCCCGTGTGCGTGCAGAGCTCGAAATCGAAGCCGGAACCGAGGAGGTCTTTGCCGAGAAAGCCGCGCGCGTAGGCTTCCGCCAGCGCCCGATCGACAATTTCGAGGAGGTAGCGATACTCGCCGCGAATATAGATGAATCCCTGATGAGCTTGAATGGCATAGCCCGCGATGATAATTCCTTCGATGAGCTGATGCGGGTCATACTCCATCAGGGGGCGATCCTTGCAGGTGCCGGGTTCGCTCTCATCCGCGTTGCACACCACATACTTGGGTTTGGCCGATTGCTTGGGTACAAAGCTCCACTTCATGCCCGTATTAAAGCCAGCGCCGCCGCGGCCGCGCAGGCCGGAGTTCTTCACCTCGTTGATGACGTCCTCGGGCTTCATGGCCAGGGCTTTCTTCAAGGCCTGGTACCCGTCATGTTGCAGATAGACATCGAGGGAGGCCGAGTCGGGTAGGCCGAAACGCTTGCTGATGACCTTCACCTCGAGCGGGCTATTGCCCATCGGATTGTCATAGCCAGGCATAAGAGGGAACTACAACCCGGGAGTCTCGCCGGGGCCCTTTCACATTTTCGAACGTGGCTCTTTCTTCTTCAACTCATCGATGAGCGCGTCGACCTTTTCCGGAGTCAGGTTCTCGTAATAGTCGTAATTCACCTGCATCGCTGGCGCCCCGCAGCAAGCCCCCAGGCACTCGACCTCTTCGAGCGAAAACAGGCCATCCGATGTGGTTTGCTTGTGTCCAATTCCAAGCTTCTGGCAGCAATGCTCGAAGAGCTCGTCGGCGCCCCGCAACATGCAGGAGATGTTGGTGCAAACCTGAATATGGTGCCTGCCCACGGGCTGCCGGTGGAGCATCGAGTAATAAGAGATAACTTCCGTGACCTCGATGGGCCGCACGTCAACGCGCCGCGCGACCTCCGCAATGACTTCGTCGCTCACATGGCCGACTTCGTCTTGAGCGTAAAGAAGCAGAGGCACCATCGCCGAGCGCTTCAGCGGATAGCGGGCGATGATGTCGTCGAACTTCCTCAGCAACGATTCAGAGAGCATCTCAATCCTCGGGTGTCCGTTGCAGAAGACTCGGGCGATTCTCTGACGTTTCAACACCGACGAACCAGTGACAACTGACGACGGACCGCGGACGGTCTTATCTATCCACTTCTCCCAGTACGATATCGATGGTACCGATACAAGCCACGACGTCGGCGATCAATCGCCCTTCGATCAGCTTCGGCAAAGCCTGCAAGTTGGCGAAGGAGGGAGCGCGGACGTGGCAGCGAAAGGGTTTCGGCGATCCGTCGCTGACCATGTAGAACCCCAGTTCGCCGCGCGGCGATTCGATGGCCTGGTAGACTTCACCGACCGGCGGATGGAAGCCCTCGGTCACAATCTTGAAGTGATAGATCAACGCCTCGATGGAAGTCTTCATACTTTCGCGCTCGGGCATGACGATGTGCGGCGCGTTGGCTTTGACCGGCCCCTCCGGCAAGCCTTCCATGGCCTGCTGTACGATGCGGAGCGACTGGCGCATTTCCTCGACGCGCACCAGGTAGCGCGCGTACACGTCGCCTCCGGGGTGAGTCGCGACTTTGAAATCAAACTTGTCGTAGCTCGAATAGGGTTGCGTCTTACGGATGTCCCAGCCCACTCCAGAGCCGCGCAGCGAGGGGCCAGAGAGGCCGTAGGCGACGGCGTCTTCTCCTGAAATGTAGCCGATCCCCTGCGTCCGGCGCAGCCAAATGGGGTTTTGGGTGAGCAGGGCCTCGTATTCGTCGAGACGGGTGGGAAACATTTTCACAAATTTCTCGACGCGCTGCAGCCAGCCCAGCGGGGGCTCAAGCGCCAGCCCACCGATCCGGAAATAGCTGGTCATCATGCGCTGACCGGAGACCGCCTCGAAAATGTTCAAAATATCCTCGCGCTCGCGGAAGCAATAGAGGAAGACCGACATGGCGCCGATGTCGATGGCGTGGGTGCCCAGCCACACCAAGTGACTTTGGATACGCGTCAGTTCGGTCAGCAGAACACGAATCCACTGTGCGCGCGGCGGAATTTCGAGATCGAGTAGCTTTTCCGTCGCCAGGCAGAATCCCAGGTTGTTCGAGAGTGGGGCGAGGTAATCGATGCGGTCGGTGAGGGTAATCCCCTGGGAATAGGTCTTGCTCTCGAAGGATTTTTCGAAGCCGGTGTGCAGATAGCCGATATCGTAGAGGCTACGCACGACGGTCTCACCCTCCAGATCGAGCACCAACCGCAACACCCCGTGCGTCGAGGGATGCTGCGGGCCCATGCTGAGGATGACCCGTTCCGCCTTGCCCGGGATTCTTTCCAATGTGACCGGCATTTATCGATAACCCTCAGTGGGGTAGTCTTTGCGCAACGGGTGGCCTTCCCAGTCTTCGGGCAGCAGAAGCCGCTGCAGAAAGGGATGACCCTCAAAGACGATCCCAAATAAATCGAACACCTCGCGCTCAAAGGCGTTGGCGGAGGGCCAAACGGGAACGGCGGTCGGGACACGTGGATTCTCGCCCGAGACACGAATCTTCAGGCGCAGCCGCTCGGCAGTTTCGAGCGAGAGCAGGTGATACACAACCTCGAAGCGCGGTTCCTGGGGGTAAAGGTCCAACGCTGTGACGTCCGCGAGGAAACTGAACTTGAGGCCAGGCTCATCCCGGAGAAACTCGCAGGCCCGGATGAGATGGGGAGACCGGATGTAGAGCGTTACTTCCCCGCGGAAAGTGCGCACGTCTTCAATCGCTTCCGGGTCATATTCCTGAAGTTTCTTGAGGGCAAGATTGTTTGCAGGGTCAGTGGCCATAATAGAGGTCGGTTCAGAATCGCCAAGGACCTAGCGGGTCCACTCCAGAGCGCCTTTCTTCCAAATATAGATGTACCCGGCCAGTAAGATGGCGATATACAAGAACATCTCGACGAAGCCGAACCACTTCAGGCTCTTGAAAACTACGGCCCAGGGGTAAAGGAACACGGCCTCGACGTCGAACAGGATGAAGAGCATCCCCACCAGATAAAAGCTGACTGAAAAGCGTTCGCGCGCGTTGCCGACAGGAGGAATCCCGCACTCATAGGGAGAGAGCTTTTCCCGCGTCGGTCGCTTCACCCCCACCCACCAAGACAACCCCAGGATGGCCGACGCAAGCACCACAACCGCCACAAAATGCAGCAAAATAGGGATGTAAAGTCCAGCCATTGCAGTCACTTACGGGGACTTTTGTTTGTCTGCCCCAAGCGTAAAACTATACGAGGCGGCTCTAAGTAGTGTCAAGTTTTTTCTTGCCTGCGTGGGGTGGAGTCAGTAACATCTGACGTATTCAATCAGGGAGTTGGCCAGTCCCAGGACGCGAGCCATGGTGATGGGGTTCAACACCGACATCGAACGCGACGGCGTAGTATTTCACATTCAGACAGAAGCTCGGAAAGACGCGGGGATCGAAACCACGGTATACACACAGGGCGCCGTCATCCACAAGTTGAAGAGCTCTTACCAGGACTTGCTGAACTCTCCCGGTTTCAGTGATGAGAAATTGAGGCGGCGGTTCGAAGATCAGCATCGACAGGTTATCGCGCGCCTTCGCGCGGGTGAGATCAACCCCCCTGCTCAACAGGCGAGTCCTTCCTAACCTGGAGTCCCCGTTGATTAACATCCATCTGAACGGAGAATTACGTGAGGTCCCAGAAGGGCTGAACCTGGTCGCTTTGCTCGAATGGCTGAAGTTGCCCACTGATCGCGTGGCCGTGGAGCGCAACCTGGAGATCGTTCCGAGGTCCAGATGGGGCGAGACGATCATCCAGGCCAACGACCGTCTGGAAGTGGTACACTTTGTGGGCGGCGGCAAGTTTGACCTCACCGTGCCCTTCCGGGGCAGGGAATAAGACCAGGCGGCCCGGAACGCCGAGGGATGCCGCCTGCGGGAGCAAGGCTTCGCGCCGAGTATTTCAACTCTTGAAATGAACCCGAGCACGTACAATCCTCCGACTTTCACGGTCGTTGACCTGCTGATCAAGCTGGCGGTCATCGCCCTGTTGGCGGGCTTCGTCGCGCGCTTCGGAAAGTTCCGACGGCTGCTGTTCATCGAGCAACGGGGACCGCGAGAGAAGTTACAGTTTGCCGCATTTCTGGGCGTGCCCTTCATGCTCGGCGTGTTGGCACGCTTGCTCGCGCACTATCCGACCACGGACCTCAGCCTGGAAGTTACCGTCCTGGCGGGATTGCTGGGGGGGACGATCGTCGGCTTGGTGGTGGCTGCGATGGTCAGCCTGCCTGCTGTGCTGATTGGCCACGAAATCTTGGCCACACCCATGGCCGTGCTTTTTGCGGTGGTCGCGGGTTCGGCACGCTGGGTATGTCCTGACAAGGAGGAGATCTGGAAGTTCTCGCCCTTTATTGATTTGAGCCTGTATCGATCGATCAAACAGAGGTTCAGGCACCCAGCCATCGACTGGCAGGTGCTCTTTTGGCTCATCTGCGTCATCCTGGAAATCCTTCGCATGACGGTAGGGCGCATGGCCCACGGCAGATTGTTCTACCCAGATTCGCTGCATCCCCCCACCCGGGTGCTGATCGTGCTTGCCACGCTGATCGGCGTCGGGTTGCCGGTGCGCATCTGGAATACGACGCGTATCGAACGCAGACTGCAGGAACAAGAGAGATTGTTGTTGCAGGCGCGCATGGACGCCCTGATCAGCCAGATCAATCCTCACTTCCTTTTTAATACCTTAAACACGGTTTCGTCGCTCACGCGCTTCGATCCGGACACCGCACGCAGGGTGCTGCTGAAGCTGGCGAACATTCTTCGCCGCCGGCTCAAAGCCCAAGTTCATTTCACGCCGCTCAAGCAGGAACTGGAGTTCATCGACGATTACCTGGACATCGAAGTGGTGCGCTTCGGGCGCGACAAACTTCAAATCCGTAAGGAAATTGAACCGGAAACCCTGGACATGGTCGTTCCCAGCATGATCTTGCAGCCGCTGGTCGAGAATGCCATCCGCCATGGCATCGGGCCGAAGATCGAGGGGGGCACGATCACGCTGCGAGCCAAGCGTGGCAATGGCCGGTTGATGATCGAGGTCGTCGACGATGGCGTGGGTATTCCGGAACAGAGGCGAAGCGAAGTGTTCGACAGTGGGATAGGCATCAGCAACGTTCGCGAGCGGCTGAAGGTGCTCTACGGCCAGGACTTTTCTTTGAAGATCGACAGCCAGCCAGGGCAGGGGACCGCCATCCGTTTCGAAATTCCCGAGTTGATTACCTCGCTTCCCGCGGCGCCGATTGAGGCTGCGCAGGTGTCGTCGTGAGGCAGCCTTCCCACATGGCATTGGGTATTCAAGCGGCAAAGTCAGCAGCATGGAGAGATCCCCAACGAACAAGTTTCGCCGCTACTTGGGACCTCCAAAGGGAAGAACCTGTGCTAGTATTCTGCGGTTGCGCGCGGAGGGTGATTTCGGGAGGTGGGCCGGGGACGCGAGCCGCCACGGTTCGGGCCACGAACTGGCCGCGCGGTTCGGGTAAGGCAACGGTCCCAGGCGCTCCGCAGTTTCACACGATGCTGGGTTGAGCGGTAGGTTGCTGAGCCGGATTTGAAGCTCATTCGTCTTGTTTTCAACGAGCGAGGATTCTGTATGGCGAAGGACGGGCCTGAGGGTAAGAAAAATCCCCCGGCTTCGATGAGCATGATCGAGCCGCGTATTCGCAATATCTACATGGCCTTTTACAAGGAAAGTTACTTCACTCCTTCCGCGCTCGATCTGAAAACCAAGGAACTGATTGCCATCGGTTGTTCTCTGCTGGCGAAGTGTGAGGGCTGCCTGGAAGGACACATCAAGAAAGCGCTGGAAGTTGGCGCCACCAAGCAGGAGATCAGCGATGCCATTGTGATTGCCATTGGCATTGGCGCCGCGAGCGTCATGGACATGGCCGACAAGGCTGCCATCGAGCTCGATCTTCATCACTTCGAGTAAGGGTCGAAGGGTTTTCCCGTTAGCTTCCCGGGCACTGATATCCTTTGAAAGCCAGGCGCTGGCTGCCGATTGGTTCCGCAGGCCGCGCGCACCAAGGACCGCGAGTGGACTGGCTGGTGATAGGCAATCTCTTCCTCCTGCTCTTCCTGGGCTTGGCCGACAACCAGATGATCGCTGCGCTCTTGCCATCGCTGGTGAGCTCGCTCAACATCAGTCTTTCAACGGCGGGATTGCTGGTTGTGGCGTATTCGGCGGCGGCGGCGATGGCGGCGTTTTTCTCGGGAACACTCTCGGATCATTACGGTCGGCGGCAGTTTCTGCTGGCCGGCGTGGTGCTTTTTGCCGCGGCTTCCTGGGCGGCCTCGCAAAGCAGGACCTTTGTGGAGTTATTGCTCGCACGCGCCCTGACGGGCCTCGCCGCCGGAACGCTTTCCACGTGCTCCATTACTTTTGCCGCAGACTGGTTCGCCTACTCCGTGCGGGGTCGTGCCATCGGGCTGATTTCTTCCGCTTACTTTGCTGCGCCTATCCTGGGTGTGCCGATCGCCGCCCAGATTGCCGACCGTTTCGGCTGGCGCCGGGCTTTCCTGTTCTTCGCGATCCTGGCGGTAGCGGTTGCGCTCGTCTCGCTCAGCCTGCCCACGGAGCGGTTGGACCCGTCGCCCTCCAAGGCGAAGTTGCGGAGTACAGTCGAGGCTTTCCGTTCCTTCCTTTCGCGGGGTGATACGGTGGCAGCGCTCGCCATTGCCTTTCTGGTGTCAGGTGGCCTCGTGGGTTTTCTGACCTATATCGGCCAATGGCTGCACGGCAGCTTTGATCTTCCCACTCGGATGATCGGCTGGGTTTTCATGCTCGGAGGTGTCGTGGCCGTCGGGAGTGCTCCATTGGGGGGGATTCTCTCTGACCGCTGGGGCAAGCGCGGCATTTCGATCGCCAGCAACGTCCTGCTAGCGACCGCGGTGGCTTTTGTGCCGTTCCTGCCGTGGGGATTGGGACTACTGGCAGTTTTCGGCTTCGCCAGCCTGGGAGCGGCGTTCCGACAGGGGCCGTTGACCGCGTTGATGACTGAGCTGGTGCCCGCTGCGCAACGTGGCTCGTTCATCGCGCTGCGAAATATCTCCTCGCAGCTTGGGATCGGAGTTGCCGCTTACGCGGGCGGAGTACTTTTCCAACAGTACGGGTACGTCGCGGTCACTTCGCTGTGTGCGGCGATGACCGCCGTGGTGGCAATCCTCCTGGGAACGCACATTGTGGAGCCGGGGAGCGAGGAGGAGCGCGCGTGAAAGTGGCGGCACGGGGGTTGGCGGGTTCTCAGAGGGAAGGACCTTCGACACCTAGGGAATGCTAAGCAAAGTGCGTTCAGAGCAGGAGGGGGATGTGGTATTTTGGTCGGGAATCTGGAGGACGGTGCGGAATGTTCTGTTGATTCTGGCGCTACTGGTTGCTGGCTTTTTCCTCATCTTCGTCCCTTGGTTCTTCAGCAAGATGGCCGCCTACGGTCGGTTTCACTATCCCGACCCCAATGACGGCAAGACCCCGAAATCCTATAACCTCGATTTCCAGTGGGTGGATTTCCACTCGCCGGATGGAATCCCTCTCAAGGGCTGGTACATTCCTGCTCAAGGTTCTGCGCGCGGCACGATCATTTATTGCCACGGGCTCAACCGCACGCGAGTCGAGATGCTGCCCGACGCCGTGTTCGCGCACAGCCTCGGTTACAACGGGTTGTTGTTCGACCTCCGCCATCAGGGCATGAGTGGCGGCGGCATTACTACGTTGGGTTATCAGGAACGATGGGACGCGGAGGGCGCCGTGCATTTTGCGCTCGAGCGCGAGAAGGCCGCGCGGCCCATCATCCTGTGGGGAGTTTCGATGGGGGCATCGGCGGCGTTGATGGCGGCGGCCGAAACACCGGACGTCGCGGCGGTGATTTCCGACAGCTCTTTCCAGTCTCTGATGGGCACCGTTCGGCATCACTTGACGCTGTTCCTGCATCTACCGGCCTTTCCGATTGCCGACGAGGTTGGTTATCTGACCGCGTGGCGCGGCGGATTCCGGCCCGGGGATTTCGATCTTGTGAAGGCTGTGGAGCAAATGGGCAACCGGCCCGTTCTCTTTGTCGGCGTGGAAGGCGACCGACGCATGCCACCCTCCATTGCCCAGACCCTCTACGCGCACGCCCGGAGCCCGCTGAGGGAGATCGTCATTCTGCCCGGGCATCGCCACGGTGAGGGGTTTAACCAAGCGCGGGAGCCCTATGAGAAGGCGGTGGCCGACTTCCTGTCGAGGCTTGCCGCCGGGAAGTGATTCGAGAGATTGGGCAATCATACAGTCCGACTCAGAGGCAGGCGGGGCTGCCAGTACCTTTGGCGAGGTTTTACATCCCACCCGTGTAATCTTTTCCTGAAAGCAAGCGACCAGAATCCAACCTCGCGCTCCAACTGACTGAAACCTAAATCTGTGGTATATTTGGAGACCCACGTGCCTAAACCAGCATGGGGGGTAGGGCAACTTAACAACAATCTAAGTCTAGGGAGGCTGGGATCCGACCGCATGCGGAATGTAGGTGGCTTCTGTCTACTGGAAATCTCCCCTGAGGAATTCAAGCGGCGGAGGATCTCCTTCGCGCTAGGGTTCGCTGTTGAGACAGCAGGTATTGGTTTGCTCGCGCTGGCGGGCTTATGGTTTCCGTACCAAATATCGCAGGGCGTCAATCGGTATGTACTGATAAACCTTCCTTCCCCAGCGGAGCAGATGCCCATCCTGAAGCCCCCCCCACTGCCGAAGGCTGTTGCCCGGAAAATCGAGCCGCCAAAGCCTCTCGCGCCCCCTGTTGACGCTCCAGGGATCGAAATACCGGAGATCCACGCCAAGCTTCCTGTCCCGAACGTGAGTAAACAGCCGCAGTCAATGGCGGCCATCGCTCAACCCAGCCCGCCCCCCTCTCAGCCGCCCCGCACTGTTCACGCCGGGCTCTTTGGTCAGGTGGAGGGATACTCGGTGAGCGAGAGGACTCCCTTAAAGCAGGTACAGACAGGTGGTTTTGGCGATCCTGAGGGGCTGCCGGGCCGAGCACAAGCTGGGAATCCAGGAAACGTGCCCAAGCTTGGAGCTTTTGATTTGCTGGCAGGCCCCGGCAGGGGAAACGGAATCGGTGGGTCGCAGGGAAGCCCGCGAACCGTTGCCAGCACGGGATTCGGAGGTGGTGGCGTGGGTATTGGATTGAGTCGGGGACCTGAGGGGGGCGCTCCTGCCGCTGTGAAGACAGGCGTCTTCGGTGTCGCGCCTGAATCGACGCAAGCACCCGTGAAGCCGCTGCGCGCAGCGCCTCCTGCCCCGGAAATCCAGCCTGTGGAGATCCTTTTCAAGCCCTCGCCACAGTACACCGAGGAAGCGCGGCGACTGCGCGTGGAAGGCGAGGTTGTGCTGTCCGTGGTCTTTCAAGCCAACGGCACCCTCAGGGTGGTGGACGTGGTGAAGTCCCTCGGACATGGGTTAGACCAGATGGCGGAGCAAGCCGCTTCACAGATGCGCTTCAAGCCGGCAGAGCAGGCCGGCAAGCCGACGGATTTTCCGGCCACGCTACGCATCGAATTCCGGTTGGCCTAGTGCCATTCCAACTTAATGAAGCTAATATGTTCCGCTTCTCTCCTGCACAGTATCGACACCCCATCGGGGTTGCGCGGATTAGTCGGAACAAGTTGGAACGGCGCTAACCGGGATCGGAAATGGAGAAAAATCATGATCGTTGCCCGCACCGGATACTACCCCGCACCCCCGGCCTTACTGGCGGCAATGGGTGTGCTTATGGCTCTTCCTTTCGCCGGGTATTGCCAATCCCGGGGCCCCGGTCCGAACGAGCAGCAGGTTCAGTCCGCCGAGGTGAACAGAATTATCGACCGCATCGTCACGGGTGAGAGGCAATACACCGAGAATCTGAAAAAGTATTCTCCTCGGGTCGAGACCTACCTGCAGTTTGATCTCCCGGATGCCGAGCTGGGAGATACTGCCACGAGCGACGCCCATTTCCTGGGTCGCATGAATTTCGGCAGCAAGCCGGAGGAAATATCCTTTGTTTCGGGAAACCCACTCCACTGGATGCGCAGTGGCCTTGAAACCATCGCGACGCCTTTTCTTCCCCCCCACCTTTTCCTGAACCGCTTCGCGACGTCCACGATGGTGGACGCGCATGATTTCGATCAGCAGCACTATGCGTTCGACCCTGTCGGGTGGGAGTTCCTGGGGGATGTGCGCTGTCTGGCCATCGACGTCCATCCACGGGAAAAAGCGGGGGTGGGGGCATTTAAAGGACGCATTTGGGTGGAGGACCGTGACTATGCGATCGTCCGTCTGAACGGCGTACGAATCAACCCTCCGCGTTACAGCGCTTATGTCCATTTCGATTCCTGGCGCGAGAATCTCCGGCCAGGTGAGTGGTTGCCCGTGTACATTTACAGCGAGGAGTCGAATTTGGGCGGCACGATCCGATTCAAGTCGAATACTCGCCTTTGGGGCTACGATCTCACTGCCCCGCATCAGCAGGAGGAGTGGACAAAGATCCTGGTGGACGCTCCGGCCTCCGTTCACGACAGCAGTGATGCCAGTTGGGACCTGTCTCCGGTCGAAAGCAAACGCCAATTGGAAATGGAGGCCGAGCGCAATGTGTTGGACCGGCTGGAAAAAGCTCGTCTGATTGCGCCTGCCGGCCCGGTTGACAAGGTCGTGGAGACGGTACTGAACAACCTGGTCGTCACCAATCACCTCGATAACTTGCCTCCTCTCCATTGCCGTGTGATGCTGACGTCTCCCCTGGAGTCCTTTACCCTACGTTACACCATCGTGCTCAGCCGCGGTCTCCTCGACGTCTTGCCCGACGAGCCGAGCCTGGCCATGGTGCTGGCTCATGAACTAGGCCACGCGGTGCTCGGCCAGAAGCTCGACACGAAGTATGCCTTCAACGATCGTCTGCTCGTCGCCGATGAACAACTGCTGGCTAGGCTGGATTTGGCCCGCGACAAGCAGGAGGAAGCGGCGGCCGACGCTAAAGCCCTGGAGTTCCTGCGGAATTCACCCTACAAAGATAAGCTGGGTAGCGCCGGTCTCTTCCTGCGGGCGGCTGCCGCGGCAGCACCAAGCATGCCTCACCTGTTCGGCCCCCACCTGGGCAACCGGCTGGCAGCACGCCATGGCGCGATCCGCATGGCGGCGCTAATGGGTGGCGCCCCTGAACTCCAAAAGACGAGAATTGACCAGATCGCGGCCCTGCCTCTCAGTTCCAGGGTGCAAGTAAACGCCTGGGATGGGAGCATCACCTTCCCGAATCGGAAGGCCGTAGCGCTCGTGGACCCCAGCGAGAAAATGCCCTTCCGGGTCACTCCTCTGTTTCCCCATTTGGCCCGCTATGAAGAGATAAACAGCCCCAAGGTGGCCGCTCGCCAAGCCCCGTAATCTCGGAAAATGCCCACGGTCACGTGGGCTGACCGCAGCTCCATTCCGGAACCGCTCCTTCTGCTACAGCACAACGGAAAGCAGGCCCTGCGCTACATTTTTGACTACTCCCCCCGGTCGCGAGTGACGACGGTATCGCTTTCTATCTAACGACACTCTCTACGAGGCGCGTTGAAAGACTGCACGCGTTCAAGTAACATGCGTTGGGGACATTCTCCCGGAGACTATACTTATGGACCACACTAAGCACCTTATTTCCTTAGCCGCAGCCGCACCCCTGGTTTTCGGAGTTCTTCTCGCCATGGGGGGCGCCACCGGACCTGTCGCCTGGAGCGGCATTAGCGCCGAAAGGATGCTCGAGAACATCAAGATCCTTTCCTCGGACGAATTTGAAGGACGCGCGCCAGCCTCGAAAGGTGAGGAGCTTGCCACCCAATTCATCGAAAAGCAATTCAAGCAATTGGGGCTGAAGCCTGGAAACCCCGATGGCGCCTACTTTCAAAATGTGCCCATGGTGGGCATCACGGCTGACCCGGCCGCCGAATTGGTGTTTGCCGATCCCGCTGGCGGAAAGCAGATGGCGCTCAAATACGCCGACGACTTCGTGGCCTGGACCAAGCGCGAGGAGCCGCAGGTCAGCATGGATGCCGACATGGTTTTCGTGGGTTACGGCGTTGTGGCACCGGAGTACAAGTGGGATGATTACAAGGGCGTGGACGTAAAGGGCAGAATCCTGGTGGTGCTCATCAACGACCCGCCCGTCCCGGATCCGAATGATCCTTCCAAGCTGGATGAGAAGACGTTCAAGGGCAAGGCGATGACGTACTACGGCCGCTGGACCTACAAATTTGAAATCGCGGCGGAAAAAGGCGCTGCGGGATGCCTGATCGTTCACCAGACCAGACCCGCGGGATATCCGTGGGGTGTGGTCAAGAATAGCAATACCGGCGAGCAGTTCAGCCTGGTGACGGCCGATAAGGGGATGTCGCGCAGTGCGGTGGAAGGCTGGATGACTAACGACAAGGCGAAGGAATTGTTCGCCATGGCCGGCAAGGATTTCGAAGCGCTGGAGAAGGCGGCCGTCAGCCGCGACTTCCGGCCTGTGGACCTGGGAGTGAAAGCTTCGCTCACGCTCAAGAACAGTATCCGCACCATCGAGTCGAAGAACGTCGTTGCCAAGCTGGAGGGCGCCGACCCCAAGCTCCGCAACGAATATGTGATCTACACTGCGCATTGGGATCATCTGGGAATCGGTCCGGAGGTCAATGGCGACAAGATCTATCACGGGGCCGTCGACAATGCCTCGGGGGTTGCAGGCTTATTGGAAATCGCACGCGCGTACACCGAGATCCAGCCGCCTCCGCGACGTTCGATTCTGTTTCTGTCGGTGACGGCCGAGGAAAAGGGTCTGCTGGGTTCGCAGTATTACGCCGAGCATCCCCTCTACCCGCTGGTCAAGACCTTGGCTGAGATCAACATGGATGGGCTGAACATGCTCGGACCGACCAAGGATATCGAAGTCATCGGCGTCGGCCAGTCCACGCTGGAAGATGTCATCAAGGCCGTGGCGGCGGAGCAGGGAAGAGCGGTGAGGCCGGATGCCGAGCCGGAGAAAGGCTACTACTATCGCTCGGACCACTTCAATTTTGCCAAACAAGGAGTGCCGGCGCTGGATCCGAGCGAGGGCGTGGATTATGCTGGCAAGCCGGAGGGGTGGGGGCTGGAGATGCGGGAGAAGTTCACCGCAGAGGATTACCACAAACCCTCCGACAAGGTGAAGCCTTACTGGGACCTGCGTGGCGCTGTCGAGGATCTGCAACTTCTCGGAGAGGTTGGCTACCGCGTCGCAAATGCGAAAGCCTACCCAACCTGGAAGGCTGGGTCGGAATTCAAAGCGACGAGGGAAGCGATGCTGAAGGCGGCCAAAGGAGGGACGAACTGAATAGGTCCCTTACCGGGAGAACATGGCCTGAATATTCGCCCGGACCCCCGCTTCAACGACCTTGAGTTCCTTCGCGCCGATCTGTTTCCATTTCAGGGCGTGGAGCACGGCACGGCGGTCGCGGCGGAAGCAAACACAAGACCCGATAATAGATAGTGCCCGCACTTGAGTGGCAGACGAGACTGCGGATTCTCCGGTAAGCCGGGCGATGGCTTCGGCCAAAGTATCTCTCAGCGGGGCAAGACCCCGGTCAATGACGGAAAACTCTCGAGCCGGTCCAGATGCCGCCTGACCGACAAACTTTCCGTAGCAGTCGGGCAGGAGGTTGCCCAGGATAAGCCGGACAAACTCGCATAACAAAGTGCAGAGTATCTCGACCAATTCGCGGTGCGTGATTCCGGGGCGAGCCATTGAGGTCCGTGCCTGCTGGACCAGGGGTTTCTGATAGGCAGCCCAGCGGGCTCCCACGTGCAGCGCCGCAGCATGGTAAAGCCCCTGCTTGTTCCCAAAATAGTACGCAATCGAGACAGGGTTCGTCTTAGCCGCCTCCGCGATATCCCGGGTGCGGGCGCCATCGAAGCCGTGCGCCGCGAAGACCCGAATAGCCACCTCGAGGAGGCGTTGCCGCGTGGCCTCGCCGCGGTCACTCGTAGGTCCGGATCTCGGGGATATGAGTCGGTTCGGTCTCAAAGCGATCCCCCCGCACGCGGTCGATTGTAAAACAGGTGTTGAATTATATCAATCAAATGATTTATAAATACAGGCTCGGTTGAAACAGCCATCGGGTGGCAGTGAGACCTCTGGACAGCAGAGGGTGGATGTATAGGGGTACGGCAGAGGCGGTCTTAGTGTCTGGCGTTCCAGGTGTGGTCAAGAAAGGGTGCGGAATTAGATGAGCCTAGACTTTGTTCTTTGGTGCCAGCCAGAAGAATCCAGTTCTCGTGTGTTACCACCGGCCTTTTGTCCGACAAGATCCAAGGCCTTCGCTAGGCTGTCCGCCGGGGTACGCGCTGGCCTGATCCTGGCCGCGCTCGCGGCCGTGCTGTTGACGGGCCCAAGTTGTAGCGGTCCGACGCCGCAATCCGCCGCCTCAGGTCCAGCCATGTCGGTGGGGGTGGTGAAGGCCATCCAAAGGGACGTGCCCGTCCACGCCGAATGGGTTGCGACCCTGGAAGGCTACGTCAACGCGCAGATTCAGCCCCAGGTGAACGGGTATCTCATCAGTCAGAACTACAACGAAGGCTCCTACGTCCACAAGGGTGATGTGCTGTTTCAAATCGACCCGCGGCCGTTCCAGGCGGCGCTCGACCAGGCTAAAGGGCAACTGGCCCAGGCACGGGCGCAACTCTATTTGGCCGACGTCAATGTGAAGCGCGACACGCCTCTGGTCAAGGAGCGGGCCATCGCGCAGAGCCAGCTTGACACCGAAACGGCTGCGCAGATGCAGGCTCGCGCCGCTATTCAAGCTGCTGAGGCCGCGGTCGAGCAGGCGCAACTCAACCTCGGATTCACCAGCGTCCACTCCCTGGTGGATGGGATCGCGGGAATCGCCACCACCCAGATGGGCAACCTGGTTTCGCCCACGACGGTCCTGACGACGGTTTCCCAGGTCGACCCCATCAAAGTTTATTTCCCCATCAGCGAGCAGGAGTACCTCCAATTCACTTCCAGGCTGCTCAAGAAGACCTCGGCCAGCGATTTACTGCGTGCCTCGGATTCCAAGGCGCTGGATCTCGTCCTCTCGGATGGCTCGACTTATCCGCACAAGGGGCATGTCATCTTCATTGACCGGCAGGTAGATCCCCAGACCGGAACGATCCGGGTAGTCGGAGCGTTTCCCAATCCTGGGAATATCCTCCGCCCTGGGCAGTTCGGGCGCGTCCGCGCGCTGGTGGGCGTACGCCAGGGAGCGGTTCTCGTTCCGCAACGCTGCGTGACGGAACTTCAGGGAACTTACGAAGTGGCCGTCGTGGCCGCCCAGAACAGGATTTCCATCCGAAAGGTGAAGGTGGGGGATCGCGTGGGTCCGTTGTGGGTCATCGACGAGGGTTTGGCTCCAGGCGAAGAAGTCGTCTCCGCCGGCACCTCGAAGGTACGCGACGGTATGCCGGTGACGCCCGCGGTCGAGACCTCGCAGCCGGAAGGAAACTGATGATTTCCAAGTTTTTCATCAACCGCCCCATCGTCGCGATGGTGATTTCCATCCTCATGGTGATCGTCGGCGCGGTGGCCATGGCCACCCTTCCGATTGGCCAGTTCCCGGAGATTGTTCCGCCCGAAATCCAGGTGCGCGCCGGGTATCCGGGGGCAGACGCGCGAACCATGCAGGAGTCTGTCGCCACTCCCATTGAAAGCCTCATGAGCGGGGTGGACTACATGAACTACATGTACTCCACCAACGACAACTACGGCAACACGAATTTGACGGTCAATTTTGACGTCACCACCAACCCCAACATCGATCAGATTTTGACCCAACTTCGCGTTTCGCAGGCCACTCCGCAGTTGCCGGCCATGGTGAATACCATCGGCGTCATCGTGCAGAAGTCCCGGGCGGCCGCGTTGATGGTCATCTCGTTCTATTCACCCCACGAGACCTACGACCGGAACTTTCTGACCAACTACGTATACATCAACTACGTTGATGAACTTTCGCGCGTCCCGGGCGTGGGGCGCGTGCAAGTGTTTGGCGGCCAATACGCGATGCGCGTCTGGGTAAAACCCGATCAATTGGCCAAGCTGGGCGTCACGGTTCCGCAGATTATCTCCGTACTGGAAGCGCAGAACAATGTGAACCCGGTGGGGCAAGTCGGCGGAGAGCCGGCGCCCAGGGGTCAGGAGTTCACTTACACCGCCCGTGCTCAAGGGCGTTTGGTGACGCCGGAGGAGTTCGACCAGATCGTGGTGCGCTCCAATCCCGACGGATCAACCCTGCGGCTCAAGGATGTGGCTCGCACCGAGCTGGGAGCCCAGAGCTACAGTTTCGATGCGCGATTCAAAGGCGTGCCCGCCGCGGCCATCGGTATCTACCAACTGCCCGGTTCGAACGCGATTGCCGCCGCGGACGGAGTTCGCGCCAAGTTGGTGGAATTGGGCCGGCGGCTTCCAAAGGACGTGGAGTACGATATTTCCGTAGACACCACGAAAGCCGTCACCGCAGGGATTCATGAAATCCTGCTCACGCTGTTCGAGGCCCTCCTGCTGGTTATTCTCGTCGTTTACGTCTTTCTCCAGGGCTGGCGCCCCACGCTGATTCCCATGTTGGCGGTGCCAGTCTCCCTGATTGGGACGTTCGTTGTCTTTCCCCTGCTGGGGTTTTCGATCAACACGCTTTCCCTGTTTGGGTTGGTCCTGGCGATTGGCTTGGTGGTGGACGACGCCATTGTGGTGGTCGAAGCGGTCGAGCACCATATTGAGGAGGGAATGACGCCGCGTGATGCCACAGTCCTGGCAATGGAGCAGGTCTCGGGGCCGGTGATCGCCATTGCACTGATCCTCGCTTCGGTCTTTATTCCGACGGCGTTCATTCCAGGAATCACCGGCAGGCTCTACCAGCAGTTTGCGGTCACCATCGCCATTTCGGTGATTTTCTCGGCTTTCAACGCGCTTACGTTAAGCCCCGCGCTCTGCGCCCTGATCCTGAAGCCACGCCGGCGGTTCCGCGGGCCGATTGGCTGGTTCTTCGGCTGGTTTAACCGGGCGTTCTACCGTTCCAGGAGTGGGTACATCAATTTCTCCCGCCTGCTCATCCACAAGTCCGGTTTCAGCCTGATGTTCCTGGCGCTGGTCGCCGTCCTCGGCGTGGGCCTAGGAAGGAGGTTGCCCACTTCCTTCCTTCCCGAAGAAGACCAGGGCTACATGATGATCACGCTGACGTTGCCAAGAGGCGCGTCGTTGCAACGCACGTCGGCGGCCGCGCGGAAGGTCGAAGCGATTGCCCTGAAGGTGCCGGGAGTGGAAGCCGTTACGGCCATCATGGGGTTCAGCATCCTGAGCGGAACCCAAAGTTCCTATGACGGGCTCTTTTTCGTTCGGTTCAAGGACTGGGACCAGCGCCGGTCGCCGGAACAGCAGGCGCAGGCGATACAGGCGCGCCTGAATCGGGAACTCTCCCAGGTGAGCGAAGGCGTTTGCTTTGCTTTCTCGCCGCCCGCCATCCCGGGCATCGGCGCTGCGGGGGGCGTGAACTTTGTGCTGGAGGACCGGTCCGGGACGGGAGGCGATTTCTTTCCCGACAACCTTGACCGGTTTGTGGCGGCGGCTCAGCGGCGGCCGGAACTGGCGCGCGTCATAGCCACCTACGCCGCGCACGTTCCGCAAGTCTACGTAGACGTGGACCGTGAAAAGGTGATGCGTCAGCACGTTGACCTTGCCGAAGTGTACCAAACCCTGGAGGCGTTCATGGGCGGCTATCTGGTGAACTACTTTAACCGCTTCGGACGCGAGTGGCAGGTCTATTTGGAAGCGGAAGGCGACTACCGCGCCAATGCGAGTGACATCGGCCAGTTTTATGTGACCAATCCCCGTGGAGACAGGGTGCCCCTGAGCACCTTGGCCAACCTCCGCAGCATCACCGGTCCTGAGTTCCTGATGCGCTACAACGAATACACGGCGGCGCAAGTCAATGCCACTGCGACTCCGGGGATCAGCTCCGGACAGGCCATGAAAACTATGGAGGAGGTGTTCGCTCAAACCATGCCGCGGGAGATGGGCTTCGACTACATGGGCATGTCGTTTCAGGAGCAGAAGGCCGCTCAAGGGGTGCCGGCAGTGGCGGTCTTCGGGCTTTCGCTTCTGTTTGTCTTCCTGATCCTTGCCGCCTTGTACGAAAGCTGGTCGCTGCCTTTCAGCGTCCTGCTGGGGACGCCCATCGCTGTTGCCGGAGCGTTTCTGGCACTCATGTCGCGCCACTTTGAGAACAATGTTTACGCCCAGATCGGCCTGGTGATGTTAATTGGTCTGGCCGCCAAGAACGCCATCCTCATCGTGGAGTTCGCCAAGAACGAGCATGAACGCGGCAAGACCGTTGTGCAGGCCGCGCTGGACGGGGCACAGCTCCGCCTCCGCCCCATCCTGATGACGTCTTTCGCCTTCATCTTGGGTTGCATCCCGCTCTGGACCGCGAAAGGGTCTGGGGCGGTTGGGCGCCGCATTTTGGGGACTGTCGTGATCGGTGGCATGTCGGCCGCCTCCTTGATTGCGATCTTCCTGATTCCGGTTACTTTCGCCGTGGTCGAGGGCCTTTCTTACCGGCTGCGCCGCCACCCCGAGCTACAACCCGAGGCTGGTGATCCAAAGGGGGGAGAGCTCGCCTGATGCGCTTGCTAAGGGGCATCTCTATCTCACTTCCGATTTTTCTGTTGACTGCCTGCACGGTGGGGCCGAAATACCAGCGTCCCAAAATTGACGTCCCGGGGGGATATCGGGGAGTGCCGGCGACCGCCCCGGGGGCGGCTTCCTCCGAATCGCTGGGGGATGCCAAATGGTGGACGGTTTTCCAGGATGAACAGCTTCAGGCGCTCATTCGCACCGCGCTCAAACAAAACTACGACTTGCGCATCGCCGCGGAGCGCGTGCTGGCGGCGCAGGCGCAGCTCCGAATCGCGCGTTCCGATCAGTACCCGTCGGCCGGGGTGGGGGTCGTCGGCACGACCGAACGCCAGGCCGCCAGCCCGTTGGCTCCCGCGTATCGCTGGGATTATATGCAGGTAGGGGGAGCCGCGTCGTGGGACATTGACTTCTGGGGGAAGTACCGAAGGGCTACGGAGGCTGCTCGCACCAATCTGGCCCAGACCGAGTGGGGTAAGCGCGCTGTGGTGAGCACCCTCGTTGCCAATGTTGCCGGCGCCTACTTCCGACTCAGGGCGCTCGACCTCGATCTCGAAATCACTCAGCACACCCTCGCCTCCCGGCAGGAATCCTTGCGGCTGACGAAGCTCCTCGCGGATCAAGGGGCTGCTTCGATGGTGGACGTAAGGCAGGCGGAGCAGCTTGTCTACGTGGCCTCGGCCACCCTCCCGGATCTCGAACGGCAGATCGAACAGGAGGAAAACTACATCAGGCTCCTGCTTGCTGAAAACCCCGGGCCCGTCACTCGGGGGCACAGCCTGACTGAACAGGCGCGGCCGCCCGCTGTTCCCGCGGGGCTGCCCTCCCAATTGCTCGAACGTCGTTCCGACATTCAGGAGGCCGAGCAGCAATTGATCGCGGCCAATGCCCGGATCGGTGTGGCACGGGCCGCCTACTTCCCGTCTATTTCCCTGACGGGAACCGCTGGATTCGTGAGTTCTGCTTTGACCGACTTGTTCACGAAGCCTGCGGGCGGTTGGAATGTCGCCGGTTCCGTCGTCCAGCCGCTCTTCACCGCTGGCAAGTTGCAGGCCAATGTCCGCCTGGCGGAAGCACAGCAGCGACAGGCGTTACTGGCGTACCAGCAGACGATCCAGAATGCGTTCAGGGATGTCTCCGACGCTTTGGTGGCCTACCAAAAGACCCGCGAGGCGCGTGAGCAACAGGAGTTGCTGGCCGCCGCCGCGCAGGACTCCGCCCGGCTGGCGCATGTGCGCTACGATGGTGGCTCGTCTGCTTACCTCGAAGTCCTGACCAACGAGACCAATTACCTAGCCGCCGAGCTGAATCTTTCCCAGGCGAGGCTGAATGAGATGCTCTGCCTGGTGCAGATTTACAGCGCGCTCGGCGGCGGCTGGCAGCGATAGTCGCCCTGCCACGCCATTGCAGGCATGAAGGCGTTGAGCCATTGCGCCATCGGGTGATTGAGGCAGCGAGGAGTTCCCCTTTCCGTCGATCAGTCACTCAATTGTCAAATGGCCTAGTGCTTACAACTGGGGATCAGACAAGCTCCAGACGAACCTGACAGCCCACGGCTCCCGCCGCTCTGTGCCGGGTGTTGAGCGTTACGGAGCCATTTTGAGGATCGAGCAATTGATCCAGAGCAGCACGGCTGATGCGCATTCGCCGCGCCACCTCGGCTTTGGATAGCTTTTCTTGCTTCATCGCATGTTCGATCTGGTAGGCAGGAACCCGCTTGATGGCTGCGGCGCTAACTTTCTCGCGGAGGCCTTCCTCCTGCAGTCAGTCGTCAGGGGATGAGCCCTTGTTCTCCCGTTTCATCTCCCTTCGGATTATAATCACCCTGCTCTGCTGGTGGGCATCGCGTTCTTGCCCCGTCTGTAAGATTTTCTGTTGAAAGTGGGGGAGAATGAGAAGGGGGTATCCCTGAGAAGGTTTACCCGTACAGCGGGAGAGAGGCGATACCTCCGTGTTTGACCTAGAGTCAAGGCTAACACTGAAGGAAGTTGTGGAGCGAGGGTTTGAGGAGATACGGTAGAGCTTTTGGGAGCCACTGCAGAAGGTCATCGAGGGGTCGCTAGAGGCGGCGCTGGATCCGAGCGAGGGAGTGGATTATGCTGGCAAGCCGGAGGGGTGGGGGCTGGAGATGCGGGAGAAGTTCACCGCAGAGGATTACCACAAACCCTCCGACAAGGTGAAGCCTTACTGGGACCTGCGCGGCGCTGTCGAGGATCTGCAACTTCTCGGAGAGGTTGGCTACCGCGTCGCAAATGCGAAAATCTATCCGACTTGGAAACCGGGTTCGGAGTTTAGAGCGAAAAGGGTGGAAATGTTGAAGTAAGTCAATACACCAAGGCATTAAGCCTTAAGGAAGCATTATGGCATGATAAATACTCTCAAAAAGAGAATTGCGCACGGGCCCTCTCCACAGAGGGCATTGACATAGATGGATACCCACATGATTGCAGACAAATCGAAGGAGGTGGCTATGTCCTCTGAACCTGAAGGTAGCAAGCGGACGCCCTTTGTACGTTTGCTGCATCGTGCGATGATCTTTCTTGCTGCAGTGGTTATCGCACGGCTTGTTTTGGAAGTCGCTGGCCTGTCCCCCGACATTGCCCGTTACATTTCCGGCACCGCAGGGATGCTTTTCGTCGCGATCTACGTGGCTGCCGTGGCCCCGCTGCGAGGTGGCATGCAGAAGTTTCCCCAACTCCTGCTTCCCGCCTTGCTCCTTTCGGCATGGACCAGGGCCTGGATCATCGTGGCGACGGTCATCTCCGCGGTGTTTCACCTGGAGCGGAGCCACTATGCTGCGAAGGAAGACTACGGCAACTGGGTTCAACTGGGCCGGCACCTGGTTGGGCACGTGATCGCGCTCGGCGTGTTCTTCATCGTGATTTTGTTTGTAATGGCGGTGGTCCATTTGCTCTGGCGCTGGCCGGTCACGGTCGCTCCCGGCGCCATGCTGGGCGCGTTCGTCCTTATGCGTTACTGGACGGAAACGATGGGAGTGGAGGTTTGGCGCGCCGCCGCCTGGAGTTCAACCGTACTGATTCTTCTGAGTGCTTTCTACCTGGGCGGCATGTGCGCGCGACTGGGTTTGACGGAAGTACGGAAGCTCCTGGTGCCCTCTCTGGTGCTGGGATGGACGTGGCGCTTGTGGGTCTACCTCGCCACGCTGTTTGCTGCCTTCGTGCCATTCCACAGCACGCACTTTTTCGACCCTTCCGGAGGTCACGTTGCCGGGCGACTTCTGCGTGCACTGGGGGCGAACGTGCTGGAGGGTTTCATTGCAGGTCTGATCGTCTGGGGAATTGCGGTCTGGATTGCACGCGCCACACAGCAACAGGCCACAACGTAGGGCCGCGCCGGGTCCTCCGCATGTGGGTCGGCTTCGAGGCCATGTCCGGTGCCGAGGACCAGGGTGGAGGTGTGCGCACCTCCAGACTTGGCTGCACCTCTCTTATGCAGGAATCACATGCGTGAGGTTTGTCCGGCGGTTTGGAGCGGTTGCCGCTCATCCCGGCTCCGGCTGTCGCGGTAGCCAAAACGTGGATACAACAAGCTCATCAACCACGGCCTTGCGCCTTTGCTAGCCCCTCTTTGCTAGACACGTCCTTCCTGCGTTCAATATAATGGCTTGTTTATCCTCACGACGGAGGACGCATGCAGAAGAGCCTGGACCTGAAGCACACGATCAACCTGCCCAAGACCTCATTTTCAATGAAAGCGAACCTGCCCCAGAACGAGCCCAAGTGGCTTGCCCGGTGGAACAAGGAAGATCTCTACGGGCAGATTCGTGCAGCGCGGCAGGGTGCGCCGATCTTCACGCTGCATGATGGCCCTCCGTATGCGAACGGACGCATTCATCTCGGGACCACGCTCAACAAAATCCTGAAAGACTTCATTGTGAAGGCGAAGACCCTGGAGGGCTTCAACGCCCCCTACCTGCCCGGTTGGGACTGCCACGGGTTGCCCATCGAGATCAATGTGGATAAGGAACTGGGCCCGCGCAAGGCCCAGATGTCCGCCGTTGAAGTCCGGCGCGCCTGCCGCCGGTACGCGGAGAAATACGTGGACTTGCAGCGGCAGGATTTCATTCGCTTGGGGGTTTTCGGCGAGTGGGAAAAGCCCTACCTCACGATGGACTTTGAATATGAAGCGCGGATCGCCGAAGCGTTTCTGGCTTTTTTGCGCGGGGGCTATATCTACCGAGGTCGGAAGTCCGTTTACTGGTGCATTGCGGACAAGACCGCGCTGGCGGAAGCCGAGGTGGAATACGAGGAGCACCGGAGCCGATCGATCTACGTGCGCTACCCCGTGCTGACCGATCCGGCCACGCTCGACCCCGCACTTAAAGGGCGCAAGCTCTGGGTCGTAATCTGGACCACGACTCCGTGGACCTTGCCCGCGAGCATGGCAGTGGCGTTCAATCCTGAGTTTGAATACGTGGTGGTAGGAGATGGCACGGGTGACGCCTACCTCCTGGAAAGCCGGCGTCACGAGCCGGTGCTGCACGAGACGGGGCTGAAGGCTCCGAGCATCCTGGCGCGGATTCTCGGAAGAAAGCTGGAACGGATTCAAATTCAGCACCCGTTCCTGGATCGCAAGATCATCGGAGTGTTGGCGGATTATGTGACCGCCGAGGACGGCACGGGTTGTGTGCACACGGCTCCCGGCCACGGGCGCGAGGACTATCAGACCGGCGTACAGTACGGCATTGATGTTTACTGTCCGGTGGACGAATCCGGAAGACTCACGGAAGGCCTGCCGGAATACGTTGGCAAGACAGTCTTCGATGCCAACGAGCCCATCGTCGAGTTGCTGAAATCGCGAGGCGTGCTGGTGGGGCAGGCCGGTTGGCTCATGCACTCCTATCCCCATTGCTGGCGATGCCACAATCCCATCATTTTCCGTGCCGCCGAGCAGTGGTTCATCAACGTCGATCACCGGGGGCTTCGCGAACGGGCGCTGGAGGAAATCAAGAAAACCAAGTGGGTGCCAGCCTGGGGCGAGGAACGCATCTCCAACATGATCGCCGAGCGTCCGGACTGGTGCATCTCGCGCCAGCGCGTTTGGGGTGTGCCCATCACGGTGTTCCATTGCGACGACTGCAAGCAGCCCATTCTGGATGCGAGTTTGGCCCAGCGCGCGCTCGAACTCTTTCGCAAGGAAGGCGCCGACGCTTGGTACGCACATTCGGAAGCTGAGCTTTTGCCCCCGGGGGCCCGCTGCCCGCAATGTGGTGCGACGAGGTTGCGCCGCGAGACCGATATTCTTGACGTCTGGTTTGACTCGGGTTCCAGTCACTATGCGGTTCTGGGCCGCCGGCCGGATTTGCCCTGGCCTTCCGATGTGTACCTGGAGGCAGGTGACCAATACCGGGGCTGGTTCCACAGCTCACTGCTGGTGGCCTTGGGCACGAAGGGTTCGGCGCCCTATCGCCAGGTGCTGACCCATGGATGGGTACTGGACGCGGAAGGCCGCGCCATGTCGAAGTCGCTGGGCAACGTGATTGAACCGATGGAGGTCATCAAAACGCATGGGGCGGAGATTTTGCGCCTTTGGGCCGCCTCCGTGGAGTTTGGCGAGGACGTCTCGATCTCGGCGGAGATGCTGACCCGCCTCTCCGAGGCTTATCGCAAGCTGCGCAACACCTTTCGCTACTGTCTGGGCAACCTCTACGATTTCGACCCGGCGAAGGACTCGGTCGATGCGCGCCAGCTCGAGGAGATCGATAGCTGGGTGTTGGTGCGCACGGCGGAACTGCTCGAGCGGGCCGAGGCCGCTTACAGCGACTATGCGTTTCACAAGGTCTACCGTGGCGTGTATGACTTTGCCACCGTGGACCTGAGCGCATTTTACTTTGATATCTTAAAAGATCGACTCTACACCTCGCCCCCGCACTGCGTGCGCCGCCGGGCTGCCCAGACCACGCTTTACCGGATTGCCAACGCGCTGGTGCGGATCATGGCTCCACTCCTGTGCTTCACTTCGGACGAAGTCTGGACGCACCTTCCCGCTCCTCATCTGCGCGAGAAGAGCGTTCATCTGGCCAAGTTCGTAGCACCGGCCGACCTGCGCGCGGGGATTCCCGAAAAGCACTTGTCGCGGCTGGAGAAATGGCCGCGCTTGATCGCCGTGCGTAATGAAGTGTTGAAAGCGCTGGAAGTGGCGCGCCAGGAGAAATTCATCGGGGGGTCGCTGGAGGCCTGCGTGCGCCTCTCGGTCAGTGGGGATTTGCAACCTCTCGTGGAAGAGTATCGCGCTTTTTTGCTGGGGCTCTTCATCGTCTCGCAGGTGGAGATCACCCATAAAGTCGTGGAGGGAGCAGGCGCGACCGAGCTGCCGGGTCTGAGTGTGAAGATTGAGAAGGCTTCCGGCCAGAAATGCGAACGCTGCTGGAATTATTCCGAGCAGGTCGGGAAGGACTCACGCTACCCCACGGTGTGTGAGCGGTGCTCGACCGCGCTGAAGGAAATCGAGGCGGACGGAGGGGGTCACAGTACGGCTTGACGATACGTCACCGCAATTGTGGAGTGCCGCACTGACTTTACTTATGTCCTCCCCTATTCCATCCCGGGTCAGGACGCTGTCGCGAATCCTGTGGGTCGCGATTGCGACGGTGGTGTTCGTGGGAGACCAAGCGACCAAGGCCCTTGTGGAACAGCACATTCCCGAATACGCGGTAATTCCCGTAGTGCCAGGATTCTTCAACCTGACCCATACCAAGAATCCGGGAGCGGTGTTCGGGCTCTTCTCCGATTCCCCCGCAACCTGGAAGACTGTTTTGCTGATCGTCGCTTCCACTGGATTGCTCATCACCGTGGTGGGAATTGTGTGGCGGACGCGACGCCTCGGATGGGAGGCCAGCCTGGGACTCGCTTTGATTCTGGGTGGCGCCCTGTCGAATCTCTTGGACCGCATTCGAGTGGGGCGCGTCGTGGATTTTCTCGATTTCTACGTCCGCAGTTATCATTGGGCTTCCTTCAACCTGGCGGATAGCGCCATCGTGGTCGGCGCGGGCTTCCTCATCCTCCAAGTGATCTTTTCGGATTGACGTTCCGAACGCGAAACTCGAAAATTGCTGCACGGCCGAGGGCAGTTTCGCAGGCTACAGATCTTGAGTGTTTATGGCGCTGACCCGAGAGTTCGTTGTTCCTGCTGAAGCGGCAGGCGAGCGCCTGGATGTATTCCTTGCGCGGCGGATGCCGGACTGGAGTCGCAGCCAGATTCAGCGCTTGATTCGCCAAGGAGGGGTGACTCTCAACGCGGCGGCCGCGCGCAAGGCCGGGGAAGAGATCGAAACCGGGACGCGCATTGAGGTGCAGGCGGAGCGCCAAGAGCTGCGGGCCACCCCGGAAGATCTGCCGCTGGCCATTGTCTACGAAGACGCGGATCTGCTGGTCGTGAACAAAGCTGCGGGGATGGTGGTACACGTGGGCGGGGGCGTGAAGTCGGGCACGCTCGTGAACGCACTATTACATCACGTCGCGAGATTGTCTGGGGTGGGGGGTGAGCTTCGGCCGGGTATTGTCCATCGGCTGGATAAGATGACTTCGGGGCTGGTGATTGTCGCCAAGAATGACGCGGCCCACCGCCACCTTAGCGAACAGTTCAAGTCGCGGGAAGTGCACAAGATTTATGTGGCGCTCGTCCACGGGCGGGTGGCAAATGACCGCGGGCAAATCTCCAGGCCGGTGGGCCGAGACCCGCTGCGCCGCACCCGCATGAAGGCAGGCGGGATCGCTGCGCGTCAAGCGCTGACCAGATACCAGGTGTTGCGCCGGTTTGCGCATTTCACCCTGGTCGAGGCTGAGCCCGAGACCGGGCGCACGCATCAGATCCGCGTGCATCTGGCTTCCACCGGTCATCCCGTGGTCGGTGATGTGACTTATGGCGCGCCGGGGAAACTGCGCATCGGGGGAACAGAAGAGGCAACGCTCCCGCGCACGTTTCTGCATTCGGCCAAGCTGGCTTTCAAGCATCCGCGCACGGACCAGTCGCTGAGGTTTGAGGAGCCGTTGCCTGAGGAGCTTACGGCGTTCCTTCATCAGATTGAAAGCCGCGACCACTGATTTCGGGGGGCCTGTGCCATCATGGTCATGCCGACACAGGACATCGGGACAAGTCCGCGCAAAAAGCTTGCCCTGAGCTTGCCGAAGGGCGGGACGCCAGTTTGCGACTGGGCACTGGTCATTGCCGCGGGCAGGCGCTGAGTTCAAAATTCGCGACGGACCACTATGACGATTCTCGACCGCTTCAAACTGCACGGTAAGGTTGCGCTGGTGACCGGGTGCACGCGGGGCATCGGCAAAGCGATAGCGCTCGCCTTCGCCCAAGCCGGGGCGGACATTGTGGGCGTGAGTAAATCGCTCGAACTGAGCGGCAGTGAAGTGGAGAAGGCCGTAGTTGGGGAGGGCCGCGAGTTTTGGGCCTATCGGTGCGATTTTCGAAACCGCCAAGCCGTCCATGAATTCGTCGGACACGTGACGGCAGATTTCCCGGTGATCGATATTCTCTGCAATAATGCCGGGACGGTCCTGCGTCGGCCCGCGGCAGACCACCCCGACGAGTATTGGGACGAGGTCATCGAGGTGAATCTGAATTCTCAGTTTGTTCTTGGCCGCGAGTTGGGGAAACGGATGGTTGAGCGTGGCTCGGGGAAGATCATTTTTATCGCTTCCTTGCTGGCCTTTCAGGGGGGAATCCTTGTCCCCGGTTACGCGGCCAGCAAAGGTGGTATCTCCCAGCTCACCAAGGCGCTGGCGAACGAGTGGGCCGGTCGCGGCGTGCAGGTCAATGCGATCGCTCCGGGATATATCGCCACCGATACTACCGTCGCGTTACAGGAAGACCCGGAGCGGAATCCTGCCATCCTGGCGCGCATTCCCGTAGGTCGTTGGGGAACACCCGAAGATTTGCAGGGCGCAGCGGTCTTCCTGGCGTCGCAGGCTTCGGATTACGTGAACGGTACAATACTCGTTGTCGATGGCGGCTGGATGGCGAGGTAGGAGAGCATTCGCCACTGCGACTAGTGCCGTTCCAACTTGATTCGCCTATTTGCTACGCCCGGAACGGAGGCTCGGAACATGGCTCATCAGACAGAGGGAGGTTCGCCGATTTGGGTTGGAACGGCACTAGGAACTTCTGCGAATAAGCGATTCCAGCTCCTCCAGGGTGCGGGGCCAATCCTGTTTCAATAAACGTGATAGGGCGCGGTCGGCGAGCAGCTTGCCGCCCGTCTGGCAGTTTGCGCAGTAATTGGTTTCATTGTTGGCGTAGCGGATGCGCTGTATTTTGGCTCCGCAACGCGGGCAGGGCTGGCCGTATTTCCCGTGGACGGCCATCTCCGCACGGAAGGCCGTCACGTTTTCTGGGAACGCACTTTGGGATTCGGCCCGCAGCCGGTCCGTCCACTCCTCGAGCGTGGCGCGCGCGGCGGAATAAAGACGCGCGGTTTCTTCTTCGGTCAGGCGCTCGGTCATGGCGACAGGCGAGAGCTGAGCGCGATGGAGAATTTCGTCGGAGTAGGCGTTTCCAATGCCACTGAAGAGGCGCGCGTCGGTCAAGGCGCGCTTGAGGGTGTGATTTGCCGAGGTCAGGCGAGCCGCGAAGCTGCCAAGATCAGCGTCAAGAACTTCCAGCCCGCCGGGATCGAGCGCGCGCAGGGCTTCTTCGCCCTGGATCACGTGCAGTGAAGCGCGATGCTGTGTTCCGGCTTCGGTGAGGAGCAGGCTGCCGTGCGGAAAATCCAGCGCTGCGAGCGCGCGCTTGGGAGCAGGCTTCACTCCCGCCTCGCGCCAGTGAAGACGCCCGGCAATCATCAAGTGCAACACCAGCCAGAGATCCTCTTGCACGCCGAAGGCGATGCGCTTGCCGATGCGCCGAAGCTTCTGCACGGATTTGCCCTCCACCGCCTGGAGGGGCGGCTTGGCGGTGCGCAGAAGGAACGGACTCGCGACCCGGACGCGTTCGAGCGGCTGGTAGAGGACGCGCCGCTCGAGGGCTTCGATGTAAACGACGATGTCGGGAAGTTCCGGCACGGCTCCCCCATCTTGTCATGGGGTTCAGCGGCAGTAAACCCCCCAGCTATGGGTCCGGCTGATAGGAACAGAAGTTGATTCTCTGTCATCAGGGGGCAAGAAGTTTTCGAGTGGCACGACGGGGGTCTCTTGCGAAGGGTTGGTAGAATCCCATTTGTGAGGGCACTCCAATAGAGTGACGAAAAGTCCCTTGACAATGGACACAAAATTATGTATCGTGCGCGCACTAACATCCACATTAACGGGAGGGCTACCCATGCAACCAAACGACCTACGCAGGAGGCTCTTAAAGAGCGTTTCTCTTCTCCCATTCTGGGGTGGGCGACTGGCAGGAGTCACAGCATCGGAGGGACCCCTAGGCCCCATTGCGCCGTCGAGTATGGCACTCGAAGTGGTTCGGCTATTCAACACCCTAGAACTAACCCACAAGCTGAAACTGGGCACATACGCATCAAAGGACGATCTGATGCAGTCTGAGACCATTTGGAAGTTCCAGGAGTGGCTGGGGAAGAACGAGGGGATAATGGAAACGGAACTTTCGAAGTTCTACCGTTCCCTGGACTTCGAATCTGACGGGATTCTGCCAGGCTGGACCCTCTCCATCCATAAGTCCCCCAGCTATGACGCATACCTCCTCACTGTGGTGCTTTCTTCAGATACCGACACTGGAAAGCGCGACGTGTTTGCAAGCGACGACCGAGGTATAATCCATCAGGGCCAATTGAGTCCGCTCATGCTCCCGGCCAAATACGTACCCCTACGTGAGGCGTTTCCGGATCTAGCTCCGCTGAGTCCCTCGCAGACGAACATTCTTTTGGCAAAAGCCGGCGGTTTCTTGAAGCGTATAGCCTACTCAGGGATGCGTGGGGACGTGTTGCCGGTACAAAACTCCTGCGCCAACCATGGCTGTTGCCCGAGCGGGAATTGTAGTAGCGGGCAATGCTTTTGCTTCAACTGTGGCTACGGGGGCTGCGCTTGGTGCTGCACCGGGAGCTGCAGTATGTGTTGGTGGGCCTGTGGTGGGAGGTATTGTTCTTGCTGCGTCTGAGAACAGGACGATCCCGGCTGGCTCTTGAAGGAGGGCAGACCCATGGTGGGTTCGCGGAGGCCTGCAACGAAAGCTAGCGTGTGAGGAGGAAGCTATCATGAGAACTAGGATGACGCTTTTGATTCTTTTCGTGGCAGTGGTGGGCGCGCTCCCTGTGGTCGTGGCGAATCAGAACCAACAGACGGAGGAGCTGTCCGAAGGTGAAGCCGTAGAGCTCCTTCGTGCGGTCAATACCGCGCAGCTGGAGCTTCGGATGGCGGGGCGGCAATATGGTCAGCTCGAGCAACTGCTACAGCACCGCTTTTTCGCGGGGAAGGAACTGGGTTCGAACATAACGAAAGTCGACAGCGACACCGGAAGGAAGAAGGGGTACGAAATCTCGGTGTATGTGCTTGGCGAAGGCAAGCGCTACAGCGCCTCAGTCGTTCCGGTGGAGCGCGGCTGTCGGGTTGCGTTTTTTACGGACGAGTCCGGCGTGATATACAAAGGTCGCGCGCTGGGTTGTGCGCCACCGAAGGAGTGAGGGCTCCGCGGCGTTGTTCCCGTAAGGTTGCCCGCGGAGACCAGACGTGCTTCTGACGGAGTCAGGCAATGTGGGCGTTCCTTGAATCTCTTCCATCACTCAATTCCGCAACTATATGCGCGTGGATTGTGGGTTTGCTGCTCCTGGTTGCGGGGGCAGGCAAAATCGTGACGATCAGGGAATTCAGAAAGTTACTCGCAGCGTATGATATCCTGCCACCCCGTGCGGTCCCGACATGTTCGCTGCTTGTCCCAAGCTCTGAGTTGCTTGTGGCAATGGCCTTACTCTCTGGCCGTCATCAGCTGATAGCAGGGTGTGCGGCGGCGTGTCTGTTCTTCGTCTTCGATGGTGGAATAGCGGTCAACCTGCTTCGAGGGCGGCGCGAACTGCCTTGCGGCTGCTTCGGGAAGAGGTCGGATCCGATCTCGTGGTACCTGGTCACGCGAAACCTCGCGCTTGGCGCGATTGCCTTGGCATCGACAGGTGGTTTCAGACTTGTTACTGCCGTTCTACTGGCAGTTTACGGTTTGACCGCACTGTCGCGGTGGGTAAGGAGATCCACTCGACCTTTGGCCCAAACCTCAGCAGGTCTGGAGCCCCGGTGATGCCATTTACGGTAGGGGAAACAGCGATAGCACAGGGGGCAAACTTGCAATACAGGTCTTCCCGGCCTTCAGCTACCGCGCTTCGACTTAACGGGCCGACGGAGCCCACGAGCTCATGGTGAGCTCATTACGGGAGGGACAGACTTCACCGCTCGGTGTCCCATAGGGACTGATGTTGTCATGCCTCTATCGCGTCGACAGTTGGGTTAATCTGACAGCTCACGTTGGAGAATCCCGCGCGCGAGTTCTCGCTGCTAAGCTGATGGGAAACCCAGCCCTCGTCACCTCCTGCTTCGAGTAGAATACACCCCGCCACGTGACCCCTCGTCGGAATCCTGCCGGTTGATAGCTCGGGCATTGAGGGTGGCTACAGCCAATGACTCCTGCCCCAGTACGACCAGCGCCGGTCGACGCTTAGTGGGCGTCACAAAACAGGGCGCAGCCGGTAGTGCCAGCTTCAAACGCTGGTGTTTCTAACGGGTGATCCAACCTCCTTGACACCTGTGGCGTGGCGTGCGGTGCGGCTGTATAATCGCGGTTCGCTTCGAGGGGGGTGAATCTTCAAGCATTCGCAGATAGATTGTGACCTTGCGGGGTTGCGAAATTCAGTGACGGAGGCATTGATCGATGAATTTCATGAATCGCAGGGATTTCATGCGTCATTCGGGAATTGCCGCGACGGCCGGAACGGTGGCGCTGCGCAGCGGCGGAAAAGTGCTGTGGGCGTCTTCGCCGGGCCCGGCGTGGGTTTCGCCCAGCGACAAGGTGCGCTTGGGCGTAATCGGCATCGGCGCACGGGCGCTGCAGGACACCTACAGCTTCACCGTGACGCCGGGCGTGGAACTGGTGGTGGCCTGTGATGTTTACAAGGACCGCTTGCTTCGCGCCAAGGAATTGTTTGGCGAAAAACTTGAAACCACGGGTGATTATCGGAAGATCCTGGAACGCAAAGATATTGACGTGGTGCTGATTGCCGTGCCCGATCACTGGCACAAGAAGATGATCATCGACGCGATGGACGCGGGGAAGGATGTCTATTGCGAAAAGCCCATGACTTACACGATCGAGGATGGCTCCGAGATCATCGAGGCTGAAAAACGCACGGGGCGCATTCTGCAGATCGGTAGTCAGTGGGTGAACTCGCCGCTCACGGAGCTTGCGAAGAAATGGATCGACGGAGGCCGCTGTGGGCAGATCACGCTGGTGAAGGCGTGGGAAAACCGCAACACGCCTTCCGGGGCGTGGTTCTATCCCATCGCTCCGGATGGAAACGAAGAGACCATCGACTGGAAGAACTGGCTCGGCCCGGCGCCCCAGCGGCCCTTTGACGCACGGCGCTATTTCCGCTGGCGGTGCTACTGGGATTATTCCGGCGGCTTGCAGAGCGACTTGGTGGTGCATCACCTGAATACCCTTCACTTCCTGATGAATGAGACCTACCCGCGCAGCGCCATCACCTACGGCGGGAGCTATCGCTGGAAGAAGATTTACCCCGAGACGGAAGTGCCCGACGTCGTGCAGACGCTGTTCGAATACCCGAATTTCACTTACAACGTTTCCTTGACGCTGAATTCCTCCAGCCAGGGCTTTGGCGCGTATTTTATGGGGACGAAGGGCACGATCCAGGTCAGCGAAGTGGCGCTCTCCTTCTACACGGACGACCCGTTCGACGATTCCGGCTGGGTGGTCGCCACGTGGCCTCAAAAGATGCAGGCCGATTGGGTGAAGCAAAATAACTTCGTCAATATCAACCAGCAGTGGGCCCCGGGGGCGTGCGCGGCGCCGGAAGCGAACGAGCACTACGACCTGATTGGGGATCCGACCGACCTGCACGTGAAAGCTTTCGTTGACTGCGTGCGCGCACGAAAGAGGAGCAAGGAATCCGGCGTGGAAGGCCACAACGCGGCGGTGGGCGCCCACCTTGCCAACCTGTCGTACCGCAACGGCAGTCGCAAAGTCCTTTGGGACGGCAAGAAGGCAACGCTCGCGTAAGTTCTCGGCCTGCTGTCTTGCAGTGGTGGCGTTGGGCCGCGGCCAGAGACACGGGGAACGATTCCCGCACTGGCGCGCGGTCTGGTTTTGCCGGCGGGGCAGGTGCGCGCTCCGCTGGCGTCATACCCGAGTCCCGGCGGGGACATTCCTAGGAGACCTGCATTGGCAATGCCGAAAACAGTGATGTGCATATGGGGGGTGGTAATGGCTGCAATCCTCTCGGGCGATTCCATGCTCGCGCAAACCCCGGGCAAAATCCGAATCCTTTACGTCGGAGATTCATCGGTGACGCTCGGCGCCGCAAGCGCCGGCAGCAATTTTTCCTACGACCAGCGCGGCGTGCAAATTGAGGTGGCCGCGGAGAAGATCCTGAATGCCTGGCGCAAGAACCCGCGTTTTGAAGTGAGTTACCTGACGGGGTGGGACGCGCTGGCACAATTCCCGGAAACGTCCGAGGCGCTGCACCGCTACGATGTGGTCCTGCTGAGTGACGTGGACAGCGATTCGCTGGTGCTCTACCCGTCGGAACGGTCGAACCGCGCGCCCATGGGGCCGAACCGACTGAAGTCGATCCGGGAATTTGTGCGGCAGGGTGGGGCCCTGGTCATGATTGGCGGCTATTCCACCTTTACGGGTCGCCACAACGCGGGAAATTACCACGGCACACCTGTGGAAGAAGCGTTGCCGGTGAATTGCCTGGCGGTGAATGACGATCGCATGGAAACCCCGGAGGGCGTGACGGTGGAAGTGAAGCAGCCGGACCATGCCATCCTGCGGGGCATCGAGTGGTCGCCTGGCCCCATTTTCAACGGCTATAATCGCCTGGAGGTGAAGAAAGGCGCCCAGGTGCTGGCCTGTATCAAGGAGACAGGTGACCCGCTGCTGGTGGTCTGGACGTTTGGCAAGGGTCGGTCGATGGCCTTTGCCTCCGATATCGCCCCGCACTGGGGGGCGGGCTTCCAGGAGTGGAAGTATTACGAACAGTTTTGGGAACAGGCGATAGGATGGCTGGCGTCGCGATAGAAAATACCAGGTAACACTGCTAGTGTAAATACTCAGGAGGATGACATGCGACAAGTTACGCTTGTGCTATTGAGTGTGACGATGATGATTGCCCTCGCTGCCTCGGCTCTCGCGCAACGCAACCCGCGCGGTACAGCGAACCTTACGCTCAAGGGGAAAACCATTTCGGTCGAGTACGGACGGCCCTCGCTGAAAGGGCGCACCGTGGACCAAATGCTCAGCCAGTTGAAGGCGGGAGATGTCTGGAGGCTGGGCGCGGACAAGTCCACAACTTTTACGACGGTCCTCGATCTCGCCTTCGGCGACGTCACGGTGCCCGCCGGGGAATATAGCCTGTGGATGCAGAAGCAAGCGGACAATTCCTGGAAGCTGGTCTTCAACAAAGAGCACGGGAAGTGGGGCACGCAGCATGATGCGGCGCAGGACCTGGTGTCGGCGCCGCTGAAGCAATTGCAGGCCGCCGAGTCCGTGGAGATGGTAACCATCACGCTCGCCGAAGCCGGCGAGGGCGGCGTCATCAGCATCGAGTGGGGCACGATGAAAGTCACCGCCAGCTTTACGGCGAAGTAGTCAGCGGGCGATCGCCGGCCAGTGCTCAAATCGTGGGTCCGGCTCGTCGTCGAGCGTTGCCGGCGGGTCATCACTGTGGTCCTCGGGTGAGTCGGCCACCAGTTTGGCTGCTCATCTGAGACGGAGGACGAACCTTCGATTTGCGCGGGCGAGGCGGCCAACGCGTTGCCGGTTGAATATCCTCAGGTTTTTCAGTCCTGGGTCGAACCGCTCACCCACGGAGATGTGGACGCACAATAGTGAGAAGCGGACAAGACGGCGGACGCATTGTCTGGTCACCCGCTTTTGCCTTACCGCACTTAACGGCTACTGAAATGTTGGAACTTTTTTCTTCCCCCGGGTGTCTATGTTTGGTGGAAGATACTTTTCGGAGGGATGAGTCGAACCCATGGTTATCATTGCCGTATTCGGTGGTCTCGTCATCGGTGGAGCGATCTTTGCAGTTGTTAAGAACAGCGGAGGCAGAGCTACCAACAGTAAGTACACGAAGCTGGACATTGGGTAACGCCGGGATCCCGCCAAAACGGTCCTGTCCCGAGTAAGCCAAACCTTCCCAAGACCTCGCAAGGCAAAACGTCCTAGCGACAGCGCTTGAGTGTCTTTGGTGGCCAGTCCCCGGCCAGCGGCAGTCTCTACAGCTCCAGACCCCTGCCCGGATCCCAGCTTGGTTGCCACGCCGCGTCCGATGACATAGCATGGGCCTGAAATGTTTCTAAACGCGGCAGCGAAGGGGAAACTCATATTCCTCGGGGTATGTTTACTAGCGGGTGCGCGGGTGTCCGTCGCGTCACCTGAGGACCCACAGGGTGAGTCCACCTCGAAATCCCCGCAAGAGCGCGTTTCCCTCGACACCGGAAGGCCCACCACCTGGAGATCTCTTGCACCCAATATTCTTCATGACCAGCAAAGCATCTGGACATTTCCCGTCAAGTTAGCTCACGGCGAAAGTTGGAAGCCAGCGCTCGCGGTCACGGTTGCCTTTGGAGGGCTGGTGGCGCTCGACGCACATGACACTCCCTACTTTCGGCGCACCCGGGCCTTCGCGGGGTTTAACCGTGCCTTCAGCGGAACTAACACAGCGCTTGCTACCACGCTCCTTCCGGTTTCATTCTATGCCTTGGGCTTGGTGCGCAAGGATTCCTACGCCACGCATACTTCGCTGCTGGCTGGAGAAGCTGCGGCAGATGGCGAAATCCTCATGTGGGTTCTCAAGAACTCTACTGGCCGCCGCCGCCCAATTGACATCCCGCCGGGGGGGAACTACTCCGACACGTGGTTTGAGTCCTACCGGCCACCCCTGAACGCACACGCGAGCTTCCCTTCTGGACACACCATTGCAGCATTTTCGATCGCCACGGTCTTTGCGCGCCGCTATGGGCGCCACCGCTGGGTGCCCTGGGTCGCTTATGGCACCGCGGGCCTGATCGGCTTCTCACGCCTCACGCTGCAGGCACACTTTCCCTCCGACGTCTTCGCCGGCGCTGCGTTCGGTTACGTCATTAGCCGATATGTTGTCCTGCCTGGACGCTAAGCGCGGCCCCAGATTGAAGACAATAGGTTGATGTGCGAAGATGGAGCGTCGCACAGGCAAGGCCCTCGGATGCGACCCTGCGCCCCGCAGGTCCCCGTCGGTTTGTACTGGAGGCAGGTGCGGTGTTCACTCCGAGACTCGACATAATTCTTTGCCCAACGGATTTCAGCACGCATTCGGCGGCGGGATTGTCTGTGGCAGGAGGCATCGCGCGCGCCTTTGGGGCACGGGTGGTGGTGCTGCACGCGCAGCGGTTGGAAGCGCCCGTGTACTTCACGAAAGCACAAACGCGGGCGCTAAACGCGCAATTGCGACGCAGCGCGCGGGCGGCGTGGGGATACGTGAACGATTTTGCCACCCAAAACTTGCCCGAAGACGTCAGCCACACGATTTTGTTGCTGGAGGAAGATCCTGTGGGGGCGGTGTTGCGCGTTGTAAAGGAACTCCACGCGGGACTAGTGGTGATGGGAACGCACGGGAGGACGGGACTGGCGCGCATCCGGCTGGGATCAGTTACCGAGAGCGTCTTGCGGCAGGTGAGCATGCCGGCGCTGACCGTGGGGCCGCGCATCAAACCCTCGCCGCGGCTGGCGAGAATCCGGCGTATCCTGTGCCCCGTGAACTACAGCGAGTTGGCGCGCGCGGCGGTTGAGTACGCCGCGGGACTGGCGGATAAGCTCGGTGCGCAACTGGTCGCGATGCATGTGCTGGAGCACCCCGGGCATCAAGAAGATCGCGACCCGGTGCAGAGACTCTGCGACTGGCTGCCGACGGACGTGCGCGGCCGCTGCGAGGTGAAAGAAGCAATCCTGGAGGGCAGAGCGTCAGAGCAAATTGTGAGCGAGGCACGCCTTTCGCGTGCCGACTTGATTGTGTTGGGAGCGCAGCCGCGCAGCTTTGTGGGCACCGTCCTTTTCGGCTCCACGTCCGAACTGGTGATTCGCAACGCGCTGTGCCCGGTGGTGTCAGTGATTCGGGAATAGGGCGGCCCGGCTCCCGGCAAAGGCCGCCGGGAAAAATTCCAGCGTGCCCTGACGAAGCGAGCGGCCCTGCTCCGGGGGGACTGCGAGAGGGCCGCGAGTGGTCCTGCTCCTTGTCAGCCCCGCGGCATTCCTGCTTTAACCCGCTCTGGTGTCATCGGCAATTGCAGCAGCCTGGCACCGGTCGCGTCAAACACCGCGTTCGTGAGGAGTCCGCCCATACAGATGATGGCAGGCTCTCCGCCACCTTGTGCGGGGGAGTTTTTCGCGTCGATGATAACGGTCTCGATATCGGGTACCCACGAAAAACGGGGCAGTTCATACGAATCAAAGTTGCGGTTGCGGATCTCACCTCCCTGGAATTGGATCTCCTCAGTCAGGGCATAACCCAGGCCCATGGTGATGGCGCCCTCCATCTGGAGCTTGGCGCCTTCGGGATTGACGCACAGTCCCATGTCCTGAGCGCACACCACCCGCTTGACCTTGAGGCGGCCGGTTTCCTTGTCAACGGCGATTTCCGCGATGTGGGCGACATAGGTGCCGGCATCGATCCCGCACGCCACGCCGTATCCGCGTCCACTCGGAGCCTTTGCGGGTGTCCAGCCAAACTTGTCGGCGGCGGCCTGGAACACGCGCCGCATGCGCTCATCTTTCAAGTTCCGCATCCGGAATTCGATCGGATCGACCCCAGCCTTCGCGGCCAAGGCATCAATGTGCGACTCCCGGGCAAAGGTATTCGTGTTGTTGGCGGGAGCGCGCCAGGGCCCCGTGGCAAACGGATGCGCACCGGGTGCGCCGTCCCAGCCGGAGCTATAGGCAACCGTCCGGTGATGCGGAACGTTGTAGAACTGCTGCGACCCTCTTTCTCCCGCGAAATAGACTCCATAGTCCCAGAAAGAAATCAATCCGGCATCCGTCACGCCGGCCTTGATCTTGACGACCGCGGCGGGGCGGAACGTGTCATAGAAGAATTCCTCCGCACGAGTCCATATGACCTGGACAGGCTTCCCCGCGAGCTTCGCCAGCCTAACAGCCTCCAGAGCCTGTTGATTGTTGCTCTTGCCTCCAAAGCCGCCGCCTACGAACGGCGTGATCACGTGCACGTTCTGCGCTGGAAGGCTCAGCAGGGATGCGGCCGCCTCCTTGAGCGCGAAGGGGGTCTGGGTGGATGCCCAAACGGTCACCTTGCTTCCCTCGATCTTTGCCAGGGCCGTATGCGTTTCGATAGCGGCGTGAGACACATAACTGTTCAGATACGTCTGCTCGACGACCTGCTGTGCAGCGCGTTGTCCTTCCACGAGGTTTCCGCCCTCCGCCACGGTCTGGCCTTTTGGCGCTACTTTGAGAAGGTGATCGAAAATGGTCTTGTCATCCACGTTGGGCGCCGGCTGGTCGTACTGAGCCTTGATACTCGCCAAGGCCTGTTCCGCCACATCAGGAACCTCGTGAAGGACCGCAACCAAGTCCCCGTCTTGAATCACCTGGACGCCTGGGATCTCTCGCGCAGCGGCGACATCGACATGCGTGAGTTTCGCACCATGAGCTGGAGGCCTCAGGAGGCGCGCATGGAGCAGGCCCGACTCGCGGATGTCACCTGCAAACTTGGCTTTGCCCGTAACCTTTTCAACGGCATCTCTTCTGAGGGTGGGTTTCCCCATGAGGGTGAATTGGCTCGGATCTTCCGGATTGGCGCCTTCCACGTGCCGAAGTATCTTCTGCCCCTTGGCGAGCTCGGCGTACGTTACCTTTTTCTGTCCGGCTTCCTCGTAAACAATCCCAGCCTTGGTCCTGAGCCGGTCTTTTGCCACCTGCAATTTTTCGGCGGCCAGTTCAACCAACACGGCCTTGGCTTCGGCAGCGGCGGCCCGGAAGGCAGGACCGAAAATGCGTGTGGACATGGAACCGAAGGTTCCCATGTCCCAGGGACAGAGGTCCGTGTCCCCCATCACCATGTCCACGGATTCCAGTGGAACGTCCAACTCATCGGCCAACATTTGCGGCAGGGACGTTATCACTCCCTGGCCCATCTCGATCTTTCCCGTGTAGCCGGTCACTCGCCCGTCTTCGCCGATTCGCAGGAACGCGTTGAAATCTTCCGGGAGGCGCTGCCCAGGCCAGCGCCCGCCTTCGCGCTGCGGAACTGCCTCCAGATGCCGGACAGAGATGGCGACGAGAATCCCGCCACCCACCAGTTGCAGGAACTGTCGGCGATCGAGGGCGAGGCTCGGCAGGGATTCACCCGGGTCGTCCGAGAAGTCCGTTGCCAGGTATTCTTCATAGGCGCTTTGCGGTCTGCCGTCGTCGTTTCTCATCGTTGCGCTCCTCCCATCTGTTTCGCGGCAGTCTCGATGGCCGCGATGATTCGCTGATGGGCTCCACAGCGACAGAGGTTGCCGTCCATGGACTCGATAATCTGGCTGCGCGAAGGTTGGGGTGTGCTCAGCAGCAGGCTGTAGGCGTTCATGATCATGCCGGGGGTGCAATACCCGCACTGCAGGGCGTCATGCTCCACGAAGGCCTTTTGGATCGCGTGCAGCTCTCCATTCTTGGCCAGACCCTCGATGGTGGTGACTGCCTTGCCTGCTACGTCCTTGACCTGGAGCGTGCATGCGCGCACGGCTTGGCGATCGACAATCACGGTGCAGGCTCCACAGAGGCCCTCTCCGCACCCGTACTTCGTGCCGGTTAGCCCCAAGTCGTATCGCAACACCCAGAGCAGCGTGCGGCTGGGATCGATATCGAGATTCATACGTTGACCGTTGAGATTGAACGAAATGATTCTTTTCATGTGGATACCTTCCTGGTCGTACCTCCGGCGGACGGCGAGGGTTCCCGCGGGGATGACAAACTCGGAGAAAGCATATTGTCGGGGGCTATTATAGTCCTGCGCGCAGGAATGGCAAGGCGAGAAGAATGTCAACCCGATGCCGCCTTCCGGGAGAACGATCTGCAGTTGGTCTTCCTCCCTTTGTTGAGGGGGCCAAAGAACCTTTCTTGCGTCACCCGGTGGGCCGGTGGGTTTCGAACTGCGAGATTTCACTCAAAATGAAGGTCATCCAGACATCCTGTTCAGCGGGCGCCCGTCATAAGTGACGTGTTGTCGCCGCTTTGTCCTTGCACGTCCAATAAATTCTTGAGCGGCTTGGCAGCATTCGTGCGCGCAGGACCTTCGGCGACCTATGACGTTCCCCTCGGAAGCAGCCTTTGCGCCCGTCGAGATTCAGACCCGCACCGGGAGAACCTTGCAGGTCCGGGAATACACGTTGGACGACTTCCGCCCGCTGGTCCAGATGTACAAGGGCTTTGAGCCCAAGCGCATCGCGCAGGGGCTTCCGCCGCCGGATGTGCCGCGCATCGCGGAGTGGCTGGACCGGCTGCAGCAGAAATCGCGCGCTCTGCTCGCCTGGGATGGCCCCCGCGTGGTCGCGCATGCCCTTCTTTGTCCGATCTCTGAGGCGGCAGTAGAGTTCACCATTTTCGTTCATCAGGACTACCGTTGCATGGGACTGGGCACGGCCTTGACCCGGCTGGCGGTGGCATTTGCCGACCAATGTGGCTTTGCTGAGGTGTTTCTCACCACCGAGCTCTCGAATCTGGCCGCTCTGCGGGTTTACCGCCACGTGGGCTTTCAGGTGACCAGCAGCTTTGGCGACGAGTGTGAAATGAAACTGGTGATTGCTGGGAGCTCTTCCCCACAGGTTCGTGCTGCCTGAGCTTTTCTCCCGCCAAGTTTCCTACCGGCCTTCATCCAAATTTAACCTCGCCTCAAGGTGATGCACTTGGGTATCGGTGCAGTCGGAGAAGGTTCGCTTGACTGGCCCTGAGGGAGGGTGGGATACTTCCAGGTAGGAGGGACAGAGGTGCATCCCGGAATAACGATACACAAGATTCCCGCTAAGGGGCCAATGGGACTTGTCTTTGCAGTTGGAGTGCTCGCCATGATTCTGCTTTCGCTACCAGAGGCCCGATGGTTCCTAGCCGTAAGCCTGCCTACCGGTGTGGTCATCGGAATTATTCTGCGTTTGACCCGCCGAGGCTGACCCGGGAGATGTTCCCAGAACGAACTCCAACAACCATCGCAGGTCTCCTTCCTCCGCAAACCTCCAGATTGGATTCAAAATGAGTCACCACCCGGACTTGACACAGCTTTGCTCCCTCTCGTAGCATGGCGGAGGGTTGCCACATCTGATTCCACGGCCGACAAGCCCATGAACCCTGTGAGCGGCCGGCAGGTGTTCCGAGGGTTCACGTGGGGGATTCCAGCAGCGAGGTGAGATGGTGAGAATCACGGTGCGCTTCAAAGAGGATGCAGCGGTGTTAGCTCTCAGTGGGAAATTCCTGGCTGGCGCTGACGGTCCCTATCTGCGGCAGAAGGTGAAGGACCTGATGGACGCCGGAACCAAGAAGTTAATCCTGGATTTCGCCGACGTGCCCTACATCGACTCGACGGGTCTGGGATTTCTGGCCGGCGCCCGAGTCACGGCGGAGAACGCCGGCGCCCGAATCGTTCTCGCCAATCCGAATCGCCACGTCCGCAAGATTCTGGACGACGTGAACCTGACGCAGTTCTTCGTGATCGCCCCCAGTGAAGCCGCTGCCATGACCCTGCTGAATCAGCCTGCCCCCGCTATGGAAGGGACTCCTGAGCTTGCCAAGAGGGAACCGAAAGGGAAGAGGCGTACCGGTGCGGCGCCGGAGGCTTGAACGGGGCGTTTTCCGGCAAGCGACCTGCCTGCGACATTGGAGATTTCCCAAACGCTTCGTGCGGGCCTTTGTCAGTGAAAGTGCGACTTCCTAGCGGGAACCGCAGCCGACCTTGTTGCATAACATGCAGATTCTGCGCATCCTAGTCCCGTGACCGCCTCAAGGAAGTCCCCAACCCACACGGCCCACAAGGCGCTTTGGTTGACTGCGGACGCTTCCGAAAAGAACCCACCAGGCGGGCACGGGACTAGCGGCCAAGAGGGCCGTGCTGCGAGGAGCCGCGCCAGTTGCGACCGTCAGCAGATTGACAGGGGGTTTGTGATAAGGTATTTTCAAATCCGAGCCTGCCAGAGCAGGCTCGGGGGGTTCGAAGCCGGGCCGGGGGTGGTTGCACAACCCGGATAGTACCTACCAAGCCCCGCTGGCGTGACCTGCCCACCGCAGGCAGTGCGCCCGCAGCGTTGTGGTGGCTCGACGGATTCCGACTGCCCCCTTTATCATTCTGGCGACATATGAACACCATGGAGCGACGCCGCACGGAACGCATCCTGACTCCGGTGCGGATCCGAGTGATTGGAAACGACGCGGGGGGAGTCTCTTTCGCGGAGGAGACGGTCACCGTCAGCCTCAATCAGCAAGGTGCGCGGATCAGTCTGACCCACTCTTTGCTGCCGGACGATATCGTGCTGGTCAAGAACCTTGAAAACGGGATCGAGGAGGAGTTCCGCGTGGTGGGCGCCCTCCAGCAGGTTTTCGGGAACCGGCGCGAGTGGGGCGTGGAAGCCCTAAACCCGGAGAGCCGCATCTGGGGAGTGGGGTTTGTGCCTAACGTTGACAGCGGGCAGCCGAAGGTGTTGATTGAATGTGCCGCCTGCAAGACCGCCACGCAGAGCACGCTCTCCAGCATCGAATATGACGTCCTGTTGGCCACCGGCCTCATTTCCCGGCATTGCGATCGCTGCAACGAGACCACCCGCTGGATGCCCAGCGACCAGATCGTGACGCCAGAGATTCTTGGCCGGTCGGGGAAACCTGCTGCCTGGCCTGCCGTGGAGCGTCGGAGGAAGCGGCGCTTGAAGCTCACCATGCAACTCCGCGTCCTGAACAGTTGGGGCGTTGCGGGCATCGCCCAGACGCGCGACGTTTCCAAAAGCGGCCTTTGCTTTGTCAGTGGCCAGCGCTATTCGACCAGCGACGAGGTCTGTATCACCTTGCCCTATGCCCAGAACCAGACCCCCCCGGAAATCAAGGGAAGAATCGTGTGGACCGCCGAAGGCACCTCAGGTTGGTTCTGTGGCGTCGAGTACATGCGCTGACTGGGGAGATCGCTCGCACGGGAAGGATTGACCCCGATCCCGATGTTGCGATTGAGCAAGCCCCGGCCCTACGACCAAAACCGCAGGGAAAGACCCTCGGCATGCCTCTGCCTGTCGTAGGGCCGGGGCAAGCCGGCCCCAACCCGCCTTCCGATTTCGGGACTGGGGTGAGATTGTTCTGCATGACATGCTCGCGTGTTTCTCGAAATGCCAGGGTTGACCCTGTTCGTGAAGCTGCCCGGGTGAAGGCCCCAACTCGGCTTCCTGCTTCGGGATCGGGGTCCATGAGCCAATTCCGGCGCTTCGCCTTGTTCATTGCCAGCGTGGTGATGGCCTGCGCGGCCGCTGCGCAGGTCGCGCAACAGCCGCACCATCCGCCGGAATCGACCAGCGCCTATATCCGCGCCCTCGAGGACCCCAGCCGCGTCGAGTGGCAAAAGCCCAACGAAGTGGTCGAGAAGCTCGGCCTGAAAGCCGGCGAGGCCGTGGCGGACCTCGGCGCGGGCTCGGGATACTTCACCCTGAGATTCGCCCAGGCGGTCGGTCCGGCGGGCAAAGTCTATGCGGTAGATGTTGACCGCGGCATGCTGGACAACATCGAACGGCGCGCGAAAGAAGCACATCTCGAGAACATTCACCTTGTCCTCGCCGAGCCACACGATCCCCAACTGCCGGCTTCTTCGGTCGATATGATTTTCATTTGTGACACGCTGCATCACATTTCTGAGCGCGCGACATACTATCCGCTGCTGGTTCGCGCCCTGCGCCCCGGTGGGCGGCTGGTCAACATCGACTTCTACAAGAAACCTTTGCCGGTCGGCCCGCCTGCGGCGATGAAGATCGCCAAAGAGGACATGATCGAGGAAGTAAAGCCGGCGGGCTTCCACCTGGTCAAGGATTTTGATTTCCTTCCCTATCAGTATTTCCTGATTTTCGCACGCTAGCCTCGCGAACCGGCAAGCGGATTCGTTTCCTTGTCATACCCGGACGGGCGGTAATGCGGTTGGCCCGAATTTTTCTCCACAGTGGGGAAGGGCGGGGTTTTAACCCCGCCGACTTGGCGGCATTGTAGCAGGATAAGAACCCGTGTGCGACACGAAGCCCACGTGGGTGGCACATACATCAGGTCTCATGCGATGTGAGCGATCAGCGAAGCGCCAGCCAGCGAAGCCCCTCACCCGGCCCCCAAACGGGGGGCGACGCTGTCCCCTTGGAGAGGGCTGTGGGGTTGGGGTGACTGCGCGGGTCTCCAGAGACGGCTGAGGTCGGGCACTGGAATGTCGGAGTCCCGGATGCGGGATTTTACCCGTTCGGCGAGCAGCCAGGCGCTGCCCAGGACTGCGGGCAGCAGGATGGCGAAGACAAACCACAGGAGCGCGGCATCCACGGCGGCTCCGGAGGGCACGGCGTAAGGAGAAAGCAGTAGGGCGGCCACGCCTTCGCGCACCCCCATGCCACTGAACGAGAACGGCAGATCTCCCGCCAGCACGATATACGGGTAGGTGGCGACGGCGGCGGTGAAGCCTGCGGGGAAGAAGGCACGGAGGAGGAAGAAGAACGCCGCCAGTTCCGCCCACATGGCGCCCAAGGCCAGCATCGCGTAGCGGGGCATCTGAACGTGCGGCAGTTCGGCCACTGCCTCTGTAAGGTGCCAGCGCGAACGCCAGCGTTTCGGCGCCAATTCGGAGAGACGGGCAAGGAGCTGCGGAAAACCCATCACCACGGGAAGCAGGGCCAGCCACACGGCGACTCCGAAGACGGCGGCGGGGTAGGGCACTAGGAGAAACAGGCTGGCCCCCACCAGGGTGAACAGCGCCCAGAGATCCAGCAGCCGATCCAGCAGTGTGAGGAGCGCAACCTGGGCGCGTTCTTCCTCCCTGACGAAAACGCAGCGTGCCAGCTCGCCGAGCCGCCCGGGAGTAATCAAGCCCAGCGCGAAACCCCCAAACAGCGGGCGCAGCGATTGCCGCACATGGACCTTGCCCACGGTGGCCAGCAAGCGGTGCCACTTATAGGCGCGCAGAAAGAGCAAGACCAGAAAGCAGAAGACGGCCAGCAGCAGACTGCCCACCTCCAGGTTGCGAAAAGCCGCCCGCAGGCCCGCGAACGGTACGCGCCAGACAATCACGCTGGCCACCGCCACAGAGAGGGCAATCTGGGTCCAGGAAATTGAACGCGCCATAGTCAGCTCCCGCCCGAGGGGGCGCACGGCACTCTCCGAACGCCTTTATATCGGCGGGGGAACGGCGAACTTTAATAGGATTTCTCTTGTCTCGCTGACCTGCCACGAGATTTCGCTGGAGCCTTTACGCCCGCAGGGTGCGCGCGGATGAGCCTTCAGGATGTTGCCGTTCGCCCACCGGCAGGAGCGGCCGACACCGGGTGTCCGCGAAAGACGGCAGTGGAGGAGTGGAGGGACCGCAAGCAGAAGGCAGAGGGTTGAAAGTCGAAGGTTGAAAGTTGAAAGGCAGAATCCGAGGCCGGACCGGGGGCTCCCATCCCAGAGCAGCGAGGGGACGGTCATCCTTGAAACTACCCACCCTCTGGGAAGAGGGTGAGACATCTCGTCGACCGGCGCCGTACTGACGGCGCGGACCGCGCAGTTTGTTGCATGTGACAGGACGCTAAGCGCGCACCGACCGGGCTCAGTCGGTCCGATTGATCTCGGCCTCCGGGGTTCTTACCGTCACAGATTCACTCTTTTGATTAGTCCAGGTGATCTCCATGTGAATGAGGCTTCTCACAGGTAAATACGGCCCTTCCGCCGTGGCCAGCTCAACCACCCGGCTCTCGCCCGGCTTGAGCGCACCGTCCCATTCCACATGGTACCTGGCGATAACATCCTTTTTGGTCCCTTCATCGTAGCTGCGGAAAGCGTTAGCGACCTCATCGGGTAGAACCCGGAAGTTGGGGAGGACCTTGGGGGCTACAGGGTAGGATTGCCCGTTGGCGTCCACGACGACGGCCTTGAGGGAGAATTTGTTCGCGTCGCCCTTCGAGTTGTCCATCCATAGCCTAATTCTGGAATGCAGGGGTGAGCCGCCATCCGGCCCGGGACGGGAAACGATGGGCATCCAGTCGCGCCAGAAGTAAATCTCCGTGACCGTAATCTCGCATTTGCCAAGCTGGACCTTCGCGCCCTTCTCAGCTACGGTCGTGGTTTGTGAGACCGAGGCGGGGCCTGGGCACGCTGCGATCAGACATGCGGCCAGAATACAATTCATCGGGTTCACGCGCGCTCTCATGCTTGGCCATCCTCTCGAAGCAAGTGGGGGCGAGCCGACGACTCGCCCCGCGGGGTGCAGGGGCAGCAGGCACCGCGCGGTGGTTGTGTAGCTCAACAGTCCAGGGTGGATTCTCTCGCAGCGAGCCGGAGATTTCAAGAACAACCCGCGCTCGCACAGCTAGCTGACGCGGCTAGGATACGCCGCCCGCGAGGCAGAAAGCAGGGAATAGGGAGTCGCGAGTCGGAAGTTGAGCGGTGAAAGACCGAATCCCCGGTCGCGCACGCCGGGCCACCTTTGGCTGGTGAGGCGGCAAGGAGGGGTGGAATTCACCTTGACGCCCAGGAAAGCTCGGTGCTAGCTTGCCAGGACGTTCCCGTTTCAGCGGGAGGCGGGCTTTCGGGGGAGGGCGGCCTTTGCGCCGCTGTCCCGGGGACAAAAAGGCGAGAAAGGCGATTTGAGTCGCGTGCCTGGAATCGAGTTTAGATCGGGCGGGAAGGCGGCAACGGCGTGCGCGCTCCTAGCGTGGCTGGCTTGGGCAGGTACGCCTGCGGCTTTCGCGCAGGCGAGCACCCGTCTGCTGCTCACGAGTGGCACGGGAGTGCCCGGGCACGCGGGTTTCGCCTTCGGCCCGTTCTCAAACCTTTCGATGAACGCGAACCGCGACATTGTCTTCCTCTCCAGCCTGCGCAGCCCGCGCAACGAGCTACGCGCCGTGGTGCGCTCGAGCGGCGTGAGCTTCACGGTGGTGGCCTTTCAGGGGTTGCTTGCGCCGGTTCCCAGGACTTCGTACGACGCTTTCAGCGCGCCGACCATGAATGACGCCGGGGTCATTGCCTTCACGGCCGCGCTGGCTTCGGAACGGGACGATGCGCCCAAGACGGTTGTGGTACGGCAGGAGGATTCGAAGGCTCGGGCGCTCGCGACCAATCTGGATGCGCCGCCGGGCCTGCCGGAGGCAAAGTTTGAAGAGTTCTCGGCGCCGCTTGTGACCTCCGATGGAAACGTGCTTTTCGGGGCGCGTTGGTCGGGGAAGGGCGCAGGCAGCGGGCTGTTTCTGTGGAGCCCGCGCGGCTTGCAGCCGTTGCAGTTGCCGGCGGGAATGAAGCTCTCCAAGAAGGAGTTGCTCGAGCCGTTTTTCTTTAGCCGCGACGAGGCGGCATTTCTCCGGCACGGCGCGTTGCCCGAGGCGGCCTTGGAACAGTTCTTCCGCGCCATCGCCATCCAGACCTTTCAGGAATTGAAGCCACCTCCCGAGCCTACCGAAACCACAGGAGTGCTGGCAGCGCGCGGGGGCGTGGCGCCCATGCAAATACTGCTCGTCTTCCTTGAGAACGGGAGCCTCCAGACGGCGCTCATGGCAGGCGATCCCTCGAAGCCCGTGCTGGCCAAACAAACACCCGGCGTCTTGCCGGAAAAGCCCGTGGGAAGAATCCTAAGCCTCACAATCGGCCCGCGCGGCGACATGATCTTTGCCGCTGCTCCGGCGGATGCCCCCAACGACCTCGGGCTCTATTGCTACTGCGACGGGCAGTTGAGTCGGCTCACCACCCCCGAAGATTTCCAACCCGTCACCCAGCCCGCGCCGGGAAAACCGCTCGTCTCACTCACCGGCGATACCCAGCAGACCACGGCGTTCATCGTTCCCACCGCGAGCGTCGATAGCACCGCCATCTACGTGACGGCGATTCCCTGAGAACAGTCGAAAGTCGAAGGTTGAAGGTTGAAGGCGGGCCCCGACGAGACACGATTCAGCCCTCTCCGGGGCGAGAGGGCTGATTTCCCAAAGGGCAGGCACACGGCCCAGGACTAGATGGTGCAAGGCGAGGCTCACGCCTGCAACTATCGACTTTCGACCTTCACCTTTCGACTCGATTACACCGTCAGCTTCCAGGGCGCACGGTATTCGCGGCTGAGGAGCTTTTGCGCCGCGGGGCCGCCTTTCGTGAGCTTCTGGTTGGCCACGTCCCACTCGAGGCGCTCCTTCGAGCGCAGAGCGACGTTGCCCAGCAGGCACGGGCTGCTGCTGCGGTGGCCGTACTCGATGTCGGTCTGCGGCGTCTTGCGCGTGCGCATGCACTCCAGCAGGTTGCCGATGTGGTTGAACAGTCCTTCGTCCACCTCTTCCATTTTCATCGTCGGCGTCTTGCCCAGTTCTTGGTGTTCCCTTTTGCCTTCCGACCTGCGCAGGTCTCGGTAGCCGCGTTCCTCCAGCATTTCCGGAAAAACCTGGAAGCCGCTGCGGTCAAGGAACATGGTTCCGTCAGTGCCGTGGAATTCGATCCCGTAGTCGTGCTTGTGCGGAGGGTTGCTGTTACACAGCCGGTTTTCGTAAGTGGCAACGCAGGTGGGATACTCCCAAGTGATCTGCAGCGTGTCGGGAGTGTCACTGTTGTCTTGCAGGTAGAACTTGGAACCCAACGCGGTGATGGTGGTTGGCCCATCGACCTTCAAGGCCCACTGCACGATGTCCATGAGGTGGACGGCCCAGTCGCCCGGCCAGCCGTTGGCGTAGTCATAGAAATAGCGGAACGTGGACCAGCGATCCCCCACGCCGAAACGGTTCCAGTTGTAGGGCACTTTGGGCGCGGGGCCCAACCACATATCCCAGTCGAGCCCTGGGGGCGGGTCGGAATCTGCGGGATTCCCGATGCCCTGAGGGTAAATGTTCGCATAGTTCCAGGTACGCACGAAGCTGACTTTGCCCAACAAGCCGCTCTGGACCAGTCCCACAGCTTTCTGAAAGTGCAGGTTCGAGCGCTGCCAGAGTCCCACCTGTACCACCCGCTGGTATTTGCGTGCGGCTTCAACCATCTTCCTGCCTTCTTCGACCGCCACCGAGATGGGTTTCTCCACATAAACGTCCTTGCCGGCCTGGCATGCCATGACCATACAGAGCGGATGCCAGTGATCGGGGGTGGCGACGATGACGACGTCAACTTCCTTGTCGTCGAGCACCTGGCGGAAATCTTTGAGGGCTTTGGCCTTGCCGCCCGCAGCCGCCAGCCCTTTGTCCAGGTTGGGTTGAAATACATCGCAAACGGCCGCAACTTCCACACCGTGTTGGATAAAGTTTTGCATGTTGTCCACGCCCTGGCGGCCGGCGCCGATCACGCCCAACCGGACGCGGTCGTTCGCGCCCTGGACGTTGCCGGTGCTTAGCCCGCACATCGACAGGCTTACGCCTGCCGACGTCAGGGCGGCGCGTCGCAGGAAATCTCGCCGATTGATCTCGTCTGTCATGATGCCTTCCTTCACTAGGGAGATTCGAGACAACGAGAGGGTGCTCTCTCGTGTCTGTCGCAGCCGTTTATAACCAGAAGTTGGAGAGAACTCAAGCGTCTTTCGCGTTTTTCACCAAGAGGGCAGCAGTGCCTGGCAGCAACTTGGCATTCGATTCGCTTCACCTTTGCTCGGTCGTGGGTGGCCTCAACCGCCCAGTTGTGGTTTGCAGGACACGGCTTATGCCTTCTGGCAATTAGTTTTCCGGACTTTGAAAAGCCGCAAGGGCGGAATTGATGACTGGGTCATTCATCGCAACACACGCAGAGATCACGACACACTGCCCGATTGCTTCCTTCAGCCCACCCTTTTTGTCCTCCTCGTTCAGTCCAAACCGTTTAAATCCTTTATGTTCCTGATGCCCTTGTAAACAGCGATTTGGCTCAAGGCTTGCAGAACTAATGTCGAAAGGAATGGAGAGAGTCCCTTATGGCCGGACAAGCATCGCTGTACCGGAGTCTTCTGGCTAGGTTCTCGCTGCGGGTGCAGCAGAAGCTTTTAGCCCTTGCCGAAACTTTTCAATTCAAGGCCGGGCAGGACATTATTGGTCACTCCAGCCTGTGGCTCTACATTCTGATCGCGACAGGGCTGCAGTTGGTGGACGTTTTTTCGGTTGGCTAGTGCTGTTCCAGCTTGCTTCGCTGATGCGCCATTGGTACTTGCCGCAGAGTTTGCAGGTTGGTACGGGACAGGGTAGCCAGGATTAGGTTGGAACGGCACTAGGAGGCAGATTCTCTATGACACCCAGCTATCCTCGGGTTGCCGCCCGTGTGGTGGTATCCAAGGCTTCGCTGCAAAAGGTCTTCGACAACTTGCGGGTATCGGGCTTTTCACTGGTGGGCCCGACGGTTCGCGAAGGCGCTATCGTTTTGGACGAGCTCACCCAGATGAGCGAGCTTCCCGTGGGCTGGAGCGACCTGCAGGCGCCAGGACGTTATCGCTTGGAGCGGACCCGGGAACCTCAGTACTTTGCTTATAGCTGTGGGCCGCAATCGTGGAAGAAGTACTTGCTTCCAGCGCGGCTGAAGCTCTTTTCCGTCGAGAAGGAAAACGGCAACTGGCGCGTGCAGCCGGCGCAGAACTTGGTGCCACGCTATGCCTTCATCGGAGTGCGCGCCTGTGAGTTGAGCGCCATTGCCATCCAGGACCGGGTCTTCATGACAGGAGAATTCCGCGACCCCCACTACGCGCGTCGGCGGGAGCCCATTTTCATCCTGGCCGTGCAGTGCACGCAATCGGCCTCAACGTGCTTCTGTGTTTCCATGAAGACGGGCCCCCGCGCCACGGGGGGATTTGATCTGGCGCTGACCGAGTTGCCCGACACCTTCGTGGTGGAGGTCGGCTCGGAAGCCGGTTCGGAAATGCTGCGCGACACCGCCTGGGCGCCTGCCACGGCTTTTGACCTGGGCCGGGCTACCCAGGCCTGCCAGCGCGCCGAGCGCGAGATGCAAGGGCAAATGCGCACGGACGACTTGCCCGGTTTGCTCTATGACAACCTGGAGCACCCCCGCTGGGATGAGGTTGCCACCCGCTGCCTGTCGTGCGCGAACTGCACGCAAGTTTGTCCCACCTGCTTCTGCGTAACCGTCGAAGACCATAGTAATCTGAAAGCCACGGCGGCGGAGCGGACCCGCGTCTGGGACTCCTGCTTCGCGCTGGATTTTTCTCACGTGCATGGCGGGAACATCCGCCCCACTATCCGTTCACGGTATCGACAGTGGCTGACTCACAAGCTGGCGTCGTGGGTTGACCAGTTCGGGGTCTCCGGCTGCGTCGGCTGCGGGCGCTGCATCACCTGGTGCCCGGTGGGAATTGATTTGACTGAAGAAGTGCAGGCGATTCGCGACAAGGCTATCAAATGAGCATCGCAATTCCAACTCTCGATCCTCGTTCCACGCTGGACCCCATGCTGCCGCATCCGGCGGTGATTCAAAGCATTAATCCGGAGGCCTACGGCATTTCCACGTTTTCCCTGGAATTTGTGGATCCCGCCGAGGCGGCTGCCTACCGGTTTTCGCCCGGACAATTCAACATGCTTTACCTGCCAGGCTTTGGCGAAGTAGCTATCTCCCTCAGCTCCGATCCGGGCGAGCCTCAGGTGCTGGGACACACCATCCGCTACGCGGGGAGCGTGACGCGCGCCTTGGGCCGCCTGCGCGTCGGGGATCTGGTGGGAGTCCGCGGGCCTTATGGGAGCGCCTGGCCGCTCGAAAGGGCCCAAGGAAAGAACCTGGTACTGGCGGCGGGGGGGATTGGCGTAGCGCCCTTACGGCCGGTCATCCTCTCCGTGCTGCGCCAACGCGATCAGTATGGCCGCGTCCTGCTCCTGTACGGCGCGCGCACGCCCACCGAGCTGCTTTACCACGAGGAGATCGGGCGGTGGCGCCAGGGCGGCATCGAAGTGCACATCACGGTGGATCTGGCGGATGAGAACTGGAAGGGGCAGGTCGGCGTGGTGCCGCAGCTCTTCTATCGCATCCGGGTCGATCCCAAGCAGACGCTGGTGATGACTTGCGGGCCCGAGATCATGATGCGCTTCGTGATCTACGAAGCCCTGGCCCGCCGTATTCCCAAAGAATCCGTCTTTATTTCCATGGAGCGCAATATGAAGTGCGCCGTAGGTTTCTGCGGGCACTGCCAGTTTGGGCCCACGTTCATCTGCAAGCAGGGTCCGGTGCTCAACTATGCCGCCATCGAGCCGTTCTTTGGCAAGGAGGACTTCTAAGATGTCCCCGGAAGCGCGCCCCAAGCTGGCGGTCTACAAATTCTCCTCTTGCGATGGTTGCCAGTTGGCGATTCTGAGCCTGGAAGACGAGTTGCTGAGCCTGGTGGCCGAAGTGGAGATCGCTTACTTCCTGGAAGCCCGTTCCCAGACGTTGGAGGGGCCTTATGATGTGACCCTCGTCGAGGGTTCGGTGAGCACGGCGGAGGATATCGAGCGGCTCCACAAGGTTCGCGAACAGTCGAAGTATCTGATCACCATCGGCGCCTGCGCCACGGCTGGAGGAATCCAGGCGCTGCGAAACTGGGCGGACGTGGGTGAATTCGTGCGAGTGGTTTATGCCACGCCTGCCTACATCAACACCCTGGAACAATCCACGCCGATTTCGGCGCACGTGGCTGTGGACCTCGAACTCAATGGTTGCCCCATCAACAAGTATCAAATCCTGGAAGTGCTCACGGCTTTGCTGATGGGGCGTCTGCCCCATCTCCCCCGCCACTCGGTCTGCCTGGAGTGCAAGCGGCGTGGCACGTCCTGCGTAATGGTCGTGGGAGGAATCCCGTGTCTGGGTCCCCTGACGCAGGCCGGATGCGGCGCCTTGTGTCCCGCCTACAATCGCGGCTGCTACGGTTGCTTTGGGCCGATGGAAAGTCCCAACCCGGATTCGTTCGCCGGTTTCCTGCTGAAGAACGGTACGCCGCGGGCGGAGCTCATCCGCATGCTGCGCGGCTTCACCGGTTTTGCGGAGGCATTTCGAACGGCGGGGGACAAGCTCGCGAAGACGGCGCCTTAGCACGGGAGTGGAGCAGCAGGAAGCCGCCCTCCCCCAGTTTTGGGAAAGCGATCAGCAGTCCGCGAAAGGGCATCCCGCAGGGCAGGAGCGCCCTCCCCCGCAGGGGGGCGAGGGTAGTAGAACCACATCAACCTTCCCCTCGGTCGCCGCGACGACAGAGGGGAACCGGATGAGGGGGTTCATCGGTCCACGATGGAATGCTCATTACGTGACAGCATCTTAGTTCCAGCCCTCCTCTCTGAAAGGCGGTGACCTGATGGCCGATGAGATGGCGAAAGGCGAGAAAACCATAAAGATTGAGTACCTGACGCGTGTGGAAGGCGAAGGTGGCATCTATGTGCGCGCCGAGGGCGGGGAACTGCGTGACGTTAAGCTGAATATCTTCGAGCCACCCCGGTTCTTCGAGGCGTTTCTGCGTGGGCGCCATTTTCAGGAAGTGCCGGACATCACCGCCCGCATCTGCGGGATTTGTCCGGTGGCTTACCAAATGAGTTCCGTGCACGCCCTTGAGGCTGCTCTGGGCGTTCGGCCCGGCCCGGAGATCCGCATGCTCCGCCGCCTGCTCTATTGCGCAGAGTGGATAGAAAGCCACGCGTTGCACATCTATCTCCTCAATGCGCCGGATTTCCTGCGGTATGAGAGTGCCGTGGCGATGGCCGCCGATCATCCCAAGGAAGTTGAGCGAGGCCTGCGCTTGAAGAAGATCGGCAACGGCCTGCTGGACCTTCTGGGCGGGCGCGCCACCCACCCGGTTTCGGTCTGCGTAGGGGGCTTCTACAAAGTTCCCCGTCGGAAGGAACTTGAGAAGCTCCGCGAGGACTTCCTCTGGGGCTTGGAGGCTGCCCAGGAAACCGTGACGTGGGTTTCGAGCCTGACCTTCCCCGAATTCGCGCCCGAGTATGAGTTTGTTTCGGTCTCGCATCCCACCGAGTACCCCATGAACGAGCGGCGGATCATCTCCTCCGCGGGCCTGAATATTGATCCCGCCGAGTTTGAGCAAGTGTTTCTGGAAGAGCACGTGGCGCATTCCACCGCGCTGCACTCCGTGCGTGCCGATCGAGGTTCGAGCTACTTTGTGGGACCGCTGGCGCGCTTGAATTTGAACTTTGACAAACTCTTGCCCCGGGCCCAGGCAGCCGCGCGTTCCTGCGGAATGTCGTGGCCCTGCCGTAACCCTTTCATGAGCATCGTGGCACGCGCCGTGGAGCTGGTGCATGCTTTCGAGGACGCGCTGGGCATCATCGATGCTTACCAGGAGCCCGCCGCGAGCCGCGCGGAAATCCAGGTCCATGCCGGAGAGGGGTGCGCAGCCACGGAAGCGCCGCGCGGGCTTCTCTATCACCGCTACCGCATCAATGACCAGGGCTTGGTGGAAGCTGCCAAGATTGTTCCACCGACCTCCCAGAACATGCGACGAATGGAAGACGATCTCCGGCAATTGCTGCCGGGCGTGCTGAATCAGCCCGACGCGGAAATAGCGCGGGTCTCCGAAAACCTGGTTCGCAGTTACGACCCGTGTATTTCCTGCTCGACGCATTTCTTGAAGCTGAGGTTCGACCGTGGCCGATGACGTGACGTGCGGCGGCCGTGAAGAGGCGGCGGTGGGGCGCCCACGCCTGATGGTCTTGGGCTGCGGGAACCCTTTCGCGGGCGACGACAACGTGGGGCTTGAACTCGTTCACCGCCTGCGCGCCCGCGGCGGTTACGGGTGCGAGTCTCGCGACCTGCCGGGTAGGCACGCAAGGCCTTGCACCTCTACAGCTTCTCGCCGCGGTTACGGATGTGAATTCCGAGAGCTGCCGGAGGGAGGGCCCGGTTTGCTCGAGCTCTTTGACCGCGCCGACATTATGCTGTTTGTGGATGCAGTCCAGAGCGGCGCGCCTCCGGGGACTCTCCACTTGGTTCGCTTGCCTTCACGCGACGTGGTACCGCGGGCGCTGGGGGCCGTCTCGAGCCACGGGTGGGGGTTGGAGGAGGCTTTAAGGCTGGCGCTTGCCTTGGGCCGAAGAGTCCCGCGACTCATGCTCCTGGGGGTCGAATTGGAGAGTGTCGCGCAGGGGACTCGGCGCACGACTCCGGTCGACGCCGCCCTGGAAGCGGTGATCGAGCATTTCCCCCAAGTTCAGGCAGCACTTCTGGATAGCGAGTCTGCGCTCTGGTCAGGCCATCACAGCTACCCACCGGGTGGAGGTCTTTCCTTGAACCTTCAACAGGAAGTCCCGCAGTAGAACTAAGACTTGGTCGAGGGTCTCACGGGTAGTTTCACCCCGGGTCGGGAAGCACATCGAGCACCGGCAGGCGGCGCGGGGGAGGTGCCAATGTTCCATCGCATGGGGTTGTTTCTGGTGCTGATTTCCGTATCGGCTGCAGCGCAGGAGTCGAAACCTGCGGGGGCGGAAGACACAGGGTCCCTCGTTAACCGCAAACACACTGCTTGGCCCTCGCCGGAATCCCTGGTCCAGGGCCTGCGCTCAAGAGATGATGACGTACGCCTGAAAGCGCTCCGTCTGCTCGGGTTCGGCGACCAGGAGACCCACATCGAAGTCTGGTCAGAGACCCAACCTTCCAGGCCTGTGGGACAGGCCGTGGTCACTCCTGACCGCATCGAGGTGAGTTACGCTGCCTTGGGCGAAGATGCCACCCAGCAGGTGATCGTGGCCGTCGAGGCCGACCAGAAGCAGGTGACGTTCGCGGCCGTGGCTGTGCCCACCGCTCGCGGATGGGAGCGCATCGCCACATTTGACTGCTGGTGCAAGTATGAGATGGACCCCCTTGCCGAGTCCGTCCAATTGAAACCCGCGCCTGAGCCCGGATCACAAGCCCCCCAGCACTTCGAGTTGGTTCTGCGCGCGAGTGGCGGCGGAACTGGCATTTACACGCAGAATGAGGGTCATTTCCGCGTGTATAAGGGTGAACTCCGACTCGTGATGACCCTTGTGAGCCGCCGGCGGAGATGCGATCCGACCGGGCCCGCGCCCCACTGGTGTGACGTCGAGAAGCGCTGGTTCTATACGGCTGGGTTCGGAAATGTGTTGGGTGGTGCTCTCGTCACAACCCGAGGCCGCTTTCCGAGCGACAACGCTCCGGAAGTCCTGTGGTTCTTAAGGGACTTGGAGAATCGGTCCCTGGGCGAACCCACCTGCAGCACCTACAAGTGGAACGCGCAGAGCTTTCAATACGAGCCGCTGGCGGCAACCGATCCCTGCAAGCCTCGCGCGCAATAGGGTTCTGGCACGCGAGCTCGCGCTCTCGTCAGGCCATCACAGCTACCACCCCGGGGGAACCCTTTTTTCGAATTCTCAGAGGCCGTCCCTGTTTTCGTTCCGACAGGCGGGTGAGTCCGCGAATGCTCCAGGTTACCCAACAATTCTCCGCAAGCGGTGCGACCATCCCCAGGGACAGATTGCCGCTGAATCTGTGGATGAATCGAGTGATTTGCCCCAAGGAGAGGGACACTAATCCTGTTCTGCCGGCAGAGTTTGCCTGTCAGTCGGACAAAATCAAGCGGCTAGAAGGCCGGAGAGCAGGTTGCGGAATTCAGCATACCTCCTGGGTTCGGACAAGGTGTGTCAAGCTCGCTCAGGCTCGTAAAGTTATTCAACAGTTGATCGCGGCTTTGTCCGAGTTTGGGCATATAGGAAGCTGATATTTCTCACAAAGCGTTGAGACATTTTGTGCCGGCAACCCAAGCGCGCGGCCTGATTCCAACTGTTCACCCTTGGCCCGTACCTTGCTTAATCATCCATGCTTGGCCTGCCTTGACGAGGGTATAGGTTTGAAACGACTGCGGACACGGCCCCAATTTGTGAGCCATGCCATGCATGGCTTGGCGCTCAGCGCACAGCCAGCATGGGAAACCGTGGTCGAGCTTCACCCGTGAAGCCTGGGAGGGAGTTTGTATGGCGGTGAAGAGAATGATCAAGTACGAGGTTGAACGGGACCCCCAGTTCGCAGGATGGGTCGCCGGCGTCATCGGCGGAGAACGCATCCGCAATTGCATTCAATGCGGACTCTGCAGCGCAAGTTGCCCGCTCTCGCCGTACATGGACCACACGCCCCGGCGCCTGATCCACATGGCGCGCGAAGGATTCAAGCGGGAGGTCCTGGGAAGCTTCACCATCTGGCTCTGCACGAGCTGCTATTCCTGCACGGTGGAATGTCCGCGGCGCATTCGGGTCACCGACATCATGTATGCCCTGAAACGACGAGCGATCGAAGATGGGGTCTACCCGAAACGCTTCCCCATTCCCGTCCTAGCCAGCGAATTCGGAGCGATGATTCGGAGGAAAGGCCGCGTGACGGAGAGTTGGCTGATCTTGAGGGTTTTCCTGAAGACCGCGATCTTCAGGCTGCTGGGGATGTCCAAGCTGGGAAGCAAACTCTTTTTCAGTGGGCGCATGGGGCTGGTGCCCGAATCCATCCGCGACCGCAAGCAACTTCAGACCCTGCTGGATGCCGTGGAGACGCACAAGGAGGTGGCGGCATGAAGCGATACCTCTATTACCCGGGTTGCTCGTTGCGAGGAACGGGGAAGGCATACGAAGAATCGCTGCTGGCAGTTTTCAAGGCGCTGGATGTTGAACTCGAGGAGCTGGAGGATTGGAACTGCTGCGGCGCCACGGCGTACATGGCCATCGATGAAATGAACGCCTTTGCCCTGGCGGGGCGCAATCTGGCCCTGGCGGAGAAGAAGAAACTCGACCTCGTCGCGCCGTGCAGTGCCTGTTATCTGGTTCTCAACAAGGCGCAACGCTACATCAAAGAATACCCGAAGGTTGCGAGGTTGCTGGAACATGGCTTCAAGGCAGCAGGACTGACTTACACCGGAACTGCCAAGGTCCGGCACCCTCTCGACATCCTGATCCATGACATCGGAGTGGACCAGATTAAGGCGCGCGTCAAAAGGCCACTCGCGGGCCTCAAAGTGGCCCCGTATTACGGCTGCCAGATCGTCCGTCCTTACGCCACTTTCGACCTGATGTATTACCCCGTTTCCATGGACAAACTGCTGAGGGCAGTGGGGGCCGAGATCGTCGACTACCCTCTGAAGACTCGTTGCTGTGGGGGGAGCCAGAAGGGAACTTTACCCGAGGTGGGACTCTCCCTCATTCACATTCTCTTGAAGGAAGCGGGGCGGCGCGGAGCGGAGGTCGTTTCCACGATCTGCCCGCTCTGCCAGTTCAACCTGGATGCTTTTCAGGATGAAGCCGGCAAGAAGTATGGGGAGGTCTCCATGCCGGTTGTGTATTTCACGCAACTTCTCGGTCTGGCCTTTGGTTTTTCAGCCAAGGAACTCGGGCTCGAACGCAATATCGTGCCGGCCAAGAGAGTCTTGGCGAAGTTTGAGCCAGCGGCGGCCTGATTTCTGGGAAAGAGTGTGCCCAGGCTGGCTCAGGACCCACGGTGAGGAGAAACAGATGGACGCCCGGAATGGTGATCGGCGCATTGGCGTTTATGTCTGCCATTGCGGAACGAATATTGCGGCCACGGTGGACGTCAAAGCGGTGGCGGAGTACGCGGCGGCCCTGCCGGGAGTAGTGGTGTCGCGCGAGTACAAATACATGTGCTCTGACCCCGGCCAGGAACTCATCCGCCAGGATATCGTGGAACAAAAGCTGAACCGCGTCGTCGTTGCCGCCTGTTCACCCCTGCTGCACGAAGAGACCTTCCGCGGGGCGGTGGCGAAAGGCGGCCTAAACCCCTTTTGCTTCCAGATGGTCAACATTCGCGAGCACGATTCCTGGGTGCACCAGGATCGCCAGCGCGCCACCGAAAAGGCGATCGCTCTGGTGCGCGCCGCGATCCGGCGCGTGGCGCTCCACAAGCCGCTGGAAAAGAAGCGGGTGTCCATCCATCCCGACGTGCTGATTGTGGGCGGCGGTATCGCCGGCATCCATGCGGCTTTGACCCTCGCCAACGCCGGCAAGCACGTTTACCTGGTCGAGCGGGAGCCGACCATCGGCGGAAACATGGCCAAGTTCGACAAGACTTTTCCCACGCTCGACTGCGCCGCGTGCATCCTTACGCCCAAGATGACGGCGGTGAAGAAGCACCCCAACATCACCCTCTGGACGCTTTCCGAGGTCACGCATGTGGAAGGGTACGTGGGGAATTTCGAGGTCGCGGTCACGCGCAAGCCCCGGTATATCAACGAGGAACTGTGCGTCGGGTGCCTGGAGTGCATCGAGGCGTGCGTCTACAAGCAGGCAAAGGTCCCCGATGAGTTCAACCTGGGCTTGGGCAAGCGGCGGCCCATCTATATTTCCTTCCCCCAGGCGGTGCCCCAGATCCCGGTCATCGATCCCGAGACCTGCATCGACTTCAAGAGCGGCCGCTGCAAGAAGACTTGCATTGAGGCTTGCGGGGATCGGCACGCGGTGGACTTGAAGCAGCAGCCCAAGCAGGAGACGATCAAGGTCGGGGCCATCATCCTGGCGACGGGATACCAGACCTTTGATGCCCGGAAGGTTCCGGATTACGGCTACGGTGTCTATCCCAACGTGTACACAGCCCCGGAAGTGGAACGGCTGATCAATGCCTCCGGGCCGACGGGCGGGGAAGTGATTATGCGCGACGGCCGCAAGCCGCAGAGCATCGGCATCATCCACTGCGTGGGTTCGCGCGACGAAAACACCAACAGGTGGTGCTCCCGCGTCTGCTGCATGTATAGCCTGAAGCTGGCTCACTTGCTCAAAGAACGGACAGGAGCGGAAGTTTACAACTTCTACATTGACATGCGGGCGGCGGGCAAAGCCTACGAGGAGTTCTACCACAAACTCCTGGAAGAAGGCGTCCACATGATCCGCAGTCGCGTGGCGGAGGTCACAGACTGGGCGATGACGCCGGAAGAGGAAGGGAAACTGGTGATGCGCGCCGAAGACACGCTCATTTCCTTCGTGCGACGCGTGCCGGTCGATATGGTGGTGCTGTCGGTCGGCCTTGTCCCGCACGAAGACGCCCAAGACGTGCGCCGGCTCTTCAACATCAGTTGCTCCTCGGAGGGCTGGTTCCTGGAGCGCCATCCCAAACTCGCCCCGGTCAATACCTTCACCGACGGAATTTTCATTGCCGGCGCCTGCCAGGCTCCCAAAGACATTCCCGATGCAGTGGGCCAAGCCGGTTCCGCCGCGGCCGAGGCCATGGTCCTGATCGACACCGGCTATGTAGAGATGGAGCCGAACACGGCGTACATCCTCGAAGAGGAGTGCTCCGGCTGCAAAACCTGCATTCCGCTTTGCCCGTACTCGGCGATCACTTTCCTCTCGGACAAGAAAGTAGCGCAGATCAACGAAGTGCTGTGCAAAGGCTGCGGGACCTGCGTGGCGGCTTGCCCGTCGGGCTCCATCAAGCAGAACCTCTTTGAAGACGAGGAGATTCTCGAAGAGATCCAGGGGGTGTTGGCTAATGCCTGAGAAGGAACTGGAATCGCCCCGCGCGGTTCAGAACGGCTTCGAACCTAAGATCGTGGCGTTTTTCTGTAACTGGTGTACCTACCTGGCGGCGGACCTAGCGGGGACCTCGCGCATCAAATACGCGCCCAATATCCGGGTGATCCGCACCATGTGCTCCGGCCGTGTGGATCCACAGTTTGTGCTCGAGGCCTTTGCCCGCGGCGCAGATGGCGTCTTGATCGGCGGGTGCCACCCGGGGGACTGCCACTATCAGGAAGGGAACTACAAAACCCTGCGGCGCGTGCGCATGCTCCGGCGCGTGTTAGGAGAAATGGGCATTGAAGACGAGCGGTTTCGCCTGGAATGGATTTCGGCCTCGGAGGCCGAACGGCTGAAAGTGGCGGTGAACGACATGGTGGAAAAGGTTCGGGCGTTGGGCCCGCTGCGACTAGAGATCAAGGCCGAGCACTTTCCGGAGGAGGTGGCGGCGTGATGACGGAACCGGCAGCAGTCCCCAAGAACCCAAAGCCTAAGGTCGCCTTTTATTGGTGCGCCTCGTGTGGGGGATGCGAGGAGACCGTCCTGGATCTTGACGAGCGAGTCCTCGATGTCGTCGTCGCGGTCAATATCGTTTTTTGGCCCGTGGCCCTGGACTTCAAGCGGCACCACGTGGAAGCCCTGCCGGATGGCTCGGTCCTGGCGGCCTTCGTAAACGGCGCTGTCCGCACCACCGAGCAGGAAGAGATGGCGCACCTTCTCCGTAAGAAGGCCAAGGTGCTGGTAGCGCTGGGTTCATGCGCGCAGCTCGGCGGGATCCCGGGCCTGGCCAATCTCTCGTCGCGGGAAGGCATTCTGCAATCCTCTTACTGCGAGTCTCCGTCCACGGTGAATCCGGAGAAAGTATTCCCCCAGACCCTCTACAAAGAGAACGGACAGTCCGTGAGTTTGCCGGGATTGTTTGAAACCGTGCGCTCGTTGGACCAGGTGGTTGACGTGGACTACTACCTGCCAGGGTGCCCGCCCACCCCGAAGCTCCTATGGGATGCGGTCCATGTCCTGCTCGGCAGTGAGTTGCCGCCGAAAGGGACGGTGCTCGCTCCGGACCGCGCGCTTTGCGAGGAGTGTCCGCGCAAGGACACACGACCTGAAAAACTGACCTTGAAGGAGTTCAAGCGGCCGCAGGATGTGCTCATCGATGAGGAGACCTGCATGCTGGCGCAGGGCGTGGTGTGCCTGGGACCGGCGACGCGCAGCGGCTGTGAAGCCCTCTGCCCGCAAGGCAACATGCCGTGCACGGGTTGCTTCGGCCCCACCAGCCGCGTTCGCGACTACGGGGCAAAAGCCTTGTCAGCCATTTCTTCTATCATCGACAGCAACGATCCAGAAGAGATTGAAAAGATTGTGCAAACAGTTCCCGACCCGGTCGGAACGTTCTATCGGTATAGCCTGCCCTCGTCGCTCCTGCGGCGGAGGAAACTCGCCCCGGCTGCGAAGTTGTAGGGGCGCAGGGAACAACGTTGCGGGGGCGTATGGCCATACGCCCCTACGTTGCAGCGGATGAACCGGAGAGAGAAGTTGAGGTGAATCGCGATGCCCGAAACGAAGGACCTTAGACGGCGGATCACGATCGATCCCATCACGCGTCTGGAAGGCCATGGAAAGATCGAGGTCTTCCTCAACGAGCATGGGAGCGTCGAGCGGGCCTTCTTCCAGGTCCCGGAGTTGCGTGGGTTCGAGAAGTTCGCGCAGGGTCGCCCCGCCGAGGAAATGCCGCAGATCACCTCGCGAATTTGCGGGGTGTGTCCCACCGCCCATCATATGGCGTCCACGAAAGCACTGGATGGCCTTTACCGGGTCACGCCGCCGCCTGCTGCCAGGAAGATTCGTGAGCTGTTTTATTCCGCGTTCGTTACCGAAGATCATGCTCTTCACGTGTACTTCCTGGGTGGCCCCGATTTCATCGTGGGACCAAAAGCTCCGGCCGCGGAGCGGAACGTCCTCGGCGTGATTGCCAAAGTCGGGGTGGAAGTCGGTCAGAAAGTGATCGGCATGCGGCGCAAGCTGCGCGAAATCATGACGGCCATCGGCGGCAAAGCCGTCCATCCGGTGCTGGGATTGCCCGGGGGAGTCGCCAAACACATCACCCCCAGCGAGCAGGAGAAGATCAAGCAGATCGCCAAAGAGGCGGTCGACTTCGGTAGCTTTACGCTGGAAACCTTCAACAAACTGGTTTTGCAGAATACCGAATACGTGGACCTGATCCGCTCCGACGCTTTCACCCATCGCACTTACTACATGGGAATGGTCGATGAGGCGAACCTCGTGAATTTCTACGATGGCCCGGTCCGCGTGGTCACGCCGGAAGGGAAGGAGTGGAAGAAGTTCGCGGCGGAGAAGTATCTCGACTACATTGCCGAGCATGTGGAGCCCTGGAGCTATGTGAAGTTCGCTTACCTCAAGCCGCTGGGCTGGAAAGGCTTCACGGAGGGATCAGAGAGTAGCGTTTACTGCGTGGCGCCGCTGGCTCGACTGAATACCGCGCAGGGCATGGCCACGCCCCTCGCGCAAGAAGCGTACCAGCAGTACTTCGCTGCACTGGGCGGCAAGCCGGTTCACCACACTTTGGCGAACCACTGGGCGCGCGTTGTCGAGCTCCTTTACGCGGCCGAGCGCCTGAAAGAACTTGCCGAGGATCCTGAGATCACGGATTCGCAAATACGCACTTTGCCCACTGAAGCGCCACGCGAGGGTGTCGGCGTCGTCGAGGCCCCCCGCGGCACCTTGATTCACCATTACCAGACGGATGAGAAAGGAATCATCCAGAAGGCCAACATGATTGTGGCCACCCAAAACAATGCCGCGCGCATTGCCATGAGCGTGGAGAAGGCCGCCAAGGGCCTCATTTCCGATGGCAACGTTTCCGAAGGCATCTTGAACATGGTGGAAATGGCTTTCCGGGCCTACGACCCCTGCCATGGCTGCGCGACACATTCTCTGCCCGGAAGTATGCCGCTGCTCGTCCGCGTCCACGACCACCGAGGCGATGTGCAGGCAACGCTGCGACGGGATTGGGATGGCAGCATCCGCCGGAGCTAGGCCCAGCCAGTTGGCCCAAGGTAATAAGCTATATGACCCCGCAGATCCGCATTCTCTGTTTGGGCAACGAGATCCTCGCTGACGACGCCTTTGGCTTGGCCGCGGCGGACGAGCTCCGGCGGCGATTCCCAGATATGGAAGTGGTCTTCACTACCGAGGCGGGCTTCCATCTGATCGACTATCTGTCTGATGCTGACCTTCTGGTCGTGGTGGATAGCATTCAGACCACGAACGTCCCTCCTGGAACCCTCTTGGTGTTTCGAAATGCGGACATTAAGTCCCCGCTTGGCCCTTCACCGCACTACGTCGGACTTTTTGAGACTCTTCAGTTGGCCAGGAAATTGCTACTTCCTGTCCCAGAGGAGGTTATAATTCTTGCGGTGGAGGCGGTGGACTGCATGACGCTCGGTGGCGAGATGCATGCTGCGGTGAAGTCGGCCGTGGGGCCCGTGGTCGAACTCGTCCAGGAGATAGCGCGGTGCTGGAAGCTGACGGACGCCGAGCACGACGGCAATCCCGCGCACGATTTGGAGCATGCCCTTGCGGCCGTATCGGCCCGTTGCGGGGCTGACCGGTTCGCAGTCATCTAAGGATCTAGGACTCCCCCCAAACTCGTTCCAGCCTTACAAGCCTCTGCCTTGAGATGAGCAACCATGTGTCTGGCGATTCCAGGGAAGATTGTCGAGAAGCAAGAACGTGACGGTGCGTTGATAGGTCGCGTGGATTTCGGCGGCGCCCTGCGAGAGGTCTATCTGGACTTTGTCCCGGAGGCTGAGGTAGGCGATTACGTCATTGTCCACGTGGGCTTTGCTCTCAGCCGGCTTGACGCGGAAGAAGCCGAACGCACCTTACAGTTACTCCAGGAGATGGGCGCCCTGGCGGACGAAGGCTTGGACGCGCCTGCCGACAGCGACCCTGGCCAGACTTGACCTGTAGCCGTAGGGACGCATGGCCGACCTGTCCCGATCTATCGGGATGCGCCCTTACAAAGAAGTGACCGACAGCGATGAAGTACATCGATGAATATCGCGACGCGACCGTGGCGCGCGCTTTGGTAGGGGAGATTGCGCGGCGCGTCACACGGCCCTGGGTGTTGATGGAGATCTGCGGCGGGCAGACCCACACCCTGATGCGCTATGGGATCGATGAACTTCTCCCTCCGCAAATCGAGCTCGTTCACGGCCCGGGCTGCCCGGTTTGCGTGACCCCTCTCGAAATCATCGACAAGGCAATTGCGATCGCCTCCCTGCCGAACGTCACGCTGGTGTCTTACGGAGACATGCTGCGAGTTCCCGGCTCGCGTTCGGACCTCTACCACGTCAAGGCGAGCGGCGGCGACGTGCGCGTCGCTTACTCGCCCATGGAAGCCTTGAAGATTGCGCGTTCCAACCCCGAGCGCCGGGTGGTCTTCCTGGGGATTGGCTTTGAGACCACGGCGCCTGCCAACGCCATGGCTGTCTGGCAGGCAGCGCGAGAGGGTTTGAAGAACTTCTCGATGCTGGCCTCACAGGTTCTCGTCCCCCCCGCTATTCGGATGCTGCTCGAGTCTCCGCAGCATCGGGTTCAGGGATTCATCGCTCCCGGCCACGTTTGCACGGTCATGGGTTATGACGAGTATGCGGAGCTGAGCCGGGTTTTCCGCGTTCCCATCGTGGTGGGAGGATTTGAGCCAGTGGATCTGCTCGAAGCCATTTCCATGCTGGTGGCCCAACTCGAGGAGGGCCGCGCCGAGGTTGAGAACCAGTACGCCCGTTCCGTGGCCAGGGAAGGGAATCGTCCGGCACAGGAAATCATGACCAAGGTGTTTGAGGTTTGCGACCGCAAGTGGAGAGGCATTGGGCTGATTCCTCGTAGTGGTCTGAAGTTGCGCGCCGAGTTCGCTGCCTTCGATGCCGAGAATGTCTTTGACGTCGCCGCGGAAGATACGGAAGAGCCCGCCGAGTGCATCAGTGCGCTTGTGCTGCAAGGCTTGAAGAAGCCTGTGGATTGCCCGGCGTTCGGCGAGCGCTGCACTCCTGTGAGGCCGCTGGGTGCGCCCATGGTCTCGTCAGAAGGCGCCTGCGCGGCTTACTATCAATATCGCCGGCATGCCGCAGGAAGGTTGTGAGACGTTCGATGAGTGACGACCAGCATCCTCTGGAACAATTCGCATGCCCGGTTCCTTTGCCCGCGCAAGACAAGGTTCTGCTGGGACACGGCAGTGGGGGTCGGCTGAGCGCCGAACTGCTCCGAAAAGTCTTCCTACCGGCCTTCCAGAATCCGGCTCTGAACAGCCTGAACGACCAGGCCCTGGTGAGTGTGGACGGAGTCCGCCTGGCTTTCACGACTGATTCGTTTGTGGTAAAGCCTCTGTTCTTCCCGGGAGGAGACATCGGTTCGCTCGCCGTTCATGGGACGATAAACGACCTGGCCATGGGCGGAGCCGAGCCTCTTTTTCTCAGCGCGGCGTTCATTCTCGAGGAGGGTCTGCCACTCGACACGCTCCACCAGGTGGTGGGATCGTTCAGCCGAGCTGCGCAGGAGGCGGGCGTGGAGGTCGTGACCGGCGACACCAAGGTGGTTGAAAAAGGGAAGGGCGACGGACTGTTCATCAACACCTCGGGGATTGGTCGCGTGCCTCCCGGCATCAACTTGTCTGCGGATCAAGCGCGTCCCGGGGATCGCATTCTCCTCAGTGGGTCGATCGGCGAGCACGGCATGGCGATTCTTTCCCAACGCGAGGGTTTGGAATTCGAGAGTCCCATTACGAGTGACTGCGCGCCGCTTCACACGCTGGTGGCGGCAATGCTCGCGGCAAGCCCTGCCATCCGTTGCCTGCGCGATCCGACGCGCGGCGGGCTCTCTAGCGCGCTGAATGAAATTGCCGCCCAGTCGCGCGTGGGCATGGTGCTGGAAGAATCCGCCATTCCCATTCAGGAGGCGGTGAGAGGCGCGTGTGAACTTCTCGGGCTCGACCCGCTTTACGTCGCCAATGAAGGAAAACTGCTGGCCGTCGTGGACGCCGGCCAAGCGGAGCGAATCCTGGCTGCTATGCGGGCGCACCCCCTCGGGGCGCGGGCACAGATCATCGGGCGAGTGAGTGAGGCGAATCCCGGCTTGGTGACCATGCGGACCTCGCTGGGAACCACCCGCATCGTGGACATGCTCTCGGGTGACCAGCTTCCGCGGATTTGTTGAAGGAAGGCGCGGGTGGACCGCACGCCAGCCGGCCATCAGCGTCATTCCCGCGAAAGCGGGAATCCATGACCGGGTGGACCCCCGCTTGCGCGGGGGTGACAACGGAATGCTGCGTTACACCCGTGCAAATCCGGGCTGCGAGAGGGTGGCCGACGAAGGCGACCGGGTGAGGGGTCTTGGCGACCGCCCTTGGATTGATGGGCCGAAGGACACCCCGCGGGTTCTGTGATGCATGAATTGAGTATTGCCAGTGCGATTCTCGAGGCCGTGCGCAAGGAAGCCGAAAAACGGCCGGGCGTCCGGGTGAGCAGAGTGGGAGTGCGCATCGGAGCTTTGTCGGGAGTGGAGCCGGAGGCGCTCAGCTTCGGCTTCAGCGCCCTGGTGCAGGGAACTGATCTGGATCCTCTGGCGCTGGAGATTGAAGCTGTTCCCTGGCGCCAGCGTTGTCCCCAGTGCGAGCTCACTTTCGACGTCAAGGACGAAGGCTTGGCTTGCCCACGGTGTGCGAGGCCGGAGACGCTCCTCGCGGGCGGCGATGAACTGGATCTCGCCTACCTGGAAGTGGAGGAATGATGGATCGAATCCCGCTGGAGAAGAAGGTTCTGAGTGAGAACGATCGAGTAGCGGCGCGCCTGCGAGAGCGCTTCCGCGAGCACGGAATTCTATGTCTGAACTTGATCAGCTCTCCCGGGGCAGGGAAGACCACTCTGCTCGAACTGACTCTGGGTCGACTTCCCAAAGAGGCGCGTGTCGCCGTGCTGACGGGAGATATTCAGACTGACAACGACGCCCGGCGCCTGGCACGCTTTGGTTTTCCAGCCCGCCAGATCACTACCGGAGGCGCGTGCCATTTGGATGCCCGCATGGTGGAACGAGCGCTCGCCGATTGGCAACGGGAGAATCTCGATCTGCTCATCATCGAAAATGTTGGGAACCTGGTTTGCCCCTCGAGTTACGACCTCGGGGAAGCGGCGAAGATCGTCCTGCTGAGTGTTCCGGAAGGTGAAGACAAGCCTCTGAAGTACCCTGCCATTTTCCTGAAATCCGAGCTGCTCGTCCTTAACAAGATCGATCTGCTGCCCTACGTTTCCTTTGACATCGCACGGGCGCGCGAACATGCGAGGAGCATTCACCCTGGCATGGAGATTTTGGAGGTTTCCTGCACGACGGGCGAAGGCCTGGATCAGTGGATGCAGTGGATCAAGAGGCGCAAGGAAACCTTCAAGGCGGAGAGTGCCAAGCTGCCCACGCTCGGTTGCTGATGAGAGTGCGCAAAGCCATTGAAATAGCCGGGATCGTCCAGGGGGTGGGTTTCCGCCCTTACATCTACCGGCTTGCGACCGAAACCAACCTGACCGGGTTCATTACTAACACCGAGGCGGGGGTTTGCATCGAGGTGGAAGGGCCCCCCGAGGCCGTTGCCATCTTCCTTTCGCGACTGCCGAAAGAAGTTCCCCCGCTGGCCCGCATTACGAACATTACGGTCACGGATCGTCCCTCGAACCACGACGAGGAATTTCGCATCCTGCCGAGTCGCGCGGGGGAGGAACGCCGCGTCTTGATCTCTCCGGATGTGGCTATTTGTGAGGACTGCCTGCGCGAGCTCCTCAATCCCACGGACCGGCGGTTCCGCTACCCCTTCATCAATTGCACCAATTGCGGCCCGCGTTACACGATCGTGCACGACATCCCTTACGACCGCGCCAAGACCTCGATGGCGGTCTTCCTGATGTGTCCAGACTGCCAGCACGAATACGACGACCCGTCAGACCGCCGCTTCCACGCTCAACCCAATGCTTGTTGGAACTGCGGCCCGCGTGTTGAACTGTGGGACGGCGAAGGGCGGCGGATCGAGAGCTCCGATCCCATATCGCCAGCCGTCGAAGTCCTGGCAGCGGGCGAGATCGTCGCGGTCAAGGGTCTAGGAGGGTTTCACCTTGCTGTTGATGCCATGAACGAGGCTGCCGTTGCGCGCTTGCGCGAAAGGAAGCGGCGCGTGGAGAAGCCGTTCGCGATCATGGCGGAAAATCTCGAGTGCGTCGCGGAGTTCTGTGAGCTGGATGATGATTCCCGCAACCTGCTCCAAACCCCCGCGCATCCCATCGTGCTCTTGCAGAAAAAGCCGGCACAACGCATCGCGGTGTCGGTCGCGCCGTTTAACCGCGACCTGGGAGTCTTCCTGCCCTACACGCCACTGCATCACTTGCTCTTTGCCGAGAAGCGCTTCCCGGCTCTGGTGATGACGAGCGGCAACATTTCCGAGGAACCCATCGCCATTGATAACCGGGAAGCGGTCGACCGCCTGCGCGGCATCGCGGATTGCTTCCTCGTTCACAATCGCGAGATTCTGCTGCGCTGCGACGATTCCGTAGTGCGCATCGAAGGCCGGCGACCGCGTCAGGTTCGCCGATCCCGCGGCTATGTGCCGGTGCCGGTCTTCTTAAAGGAAAAGTTGCCCCCGGTGTTGGCGGTGGGCGGGGAACTGAAGAACACAGTTTGCCTGACCAGGGGCCGCGAGGCTTTCTTGAGCCAGCACATCGGCGATCTCGAAAACCTTGAAAGTTACAGGTTTTTCGAATCCACGGTTGCCGGCCTCGAGCGCATCCTGGAGGTCGAACCCAAGTTGCTAGCCTATGACCTCCATCCCGATTATTTCTCGACGCGCTGGGCGCTGGCGAAAGAGGGCATCGACCGTGTTGGGGTTCAACACCACCACGCGCACATCGCAAGCTGCATGGCGGAGAATCATCTCGAAGGCAGCGTCATCGGTCTCGCGCTGGACGGTACCGGCTACGGGCTGGATGGAAACGTTTGGGGCGGTGAAGTCCTGGTTGCCGACTATCGCGACTTCCAGCGCCTCGCCCACTTGGATTATGTCTCGATGCCGGGAGGGTCAGCCGCTATCGTGGAGCCCCGACGGATGGCGATAAGTTACCTGCATCACCATTTTGGCAGGGACTTCTGGGGGCTCGATATTCCCTTCACACGCCGTCTCGACCGTCGCCGGACCGAGACTCTTCTGCGGCTGATCGAGCGCGGGGTCAATTCTCCTCTGACCTCAAGCTGCGGCAGGTTGTTTGACGCGGTCGCAGCATTGGCGGGAGTTAGGGAACAGGTCAACTATGAAGCTCAGGCGGCCATCGAACTGGAAGCAGCTTTGGAAGGAGGGAGCGAGGACATCGGTTACCCTTTCGCGATTCGCGACGCGAGTGGCGGCTGGGCCATCGATACTCGTCCCCTGTTTCTGGCTCTCGTGCAGGATCTCCGGGAGGGAGTTCCCGCCGGCATCATCAGCCGTCGATTTCATTTGGGTTTTGTGGATGTCCTGGTGCGCGCAGCAGAGATGGTGCGCGGGCGCGCCGGGCTCGATCGGGTCTGTTTAAGTGGCGGGTCCTTCCAAAACATTTTTCTTCTGGAACACACGAGCAAGCGCCTCGAAGCAGAGGGCTTCCAGGTATTCACCCATGCCGATGTCCCCTGCGGTGACGGCGGCCTCAGTTTGGGGCAAGCCCTTGTCGCTGCCCATCGTCGGGGGCTGTAGCACAGGGCCCTCGGTTCGGCCCGCTACAGCAAGGCATCGCACGTCCAGCGGGCGCACGTGTTTCCCACCTACGTCACTGCCAGGTTAACGACCGTGTTTCGCACGACTGCGGTATTCGAAACCATCGTGCCGCTGATGCTAATGGTGTAGTTCCCGGTGACGGTCCCGGCGCTTACACTGGTGGCCGGACGACAGCTTCCCAACGCTAGGTTGAGCACCAGGATGAGACTGAGCGTCGCGAGCCGGGCGCCCAGCCAAGCCGATCCAAGCGAGCCGCGGCGCGCGCGGCGTCTGGAAGCGAGCGCCAGGGAAGCAAGCCCCAGCAGGCTGAGGACGCCAAGAATCAGGGGAGGAATCTTGCCGGGGGGGTAGCGAGGCGGAGTGAGCGTGGGCGCGACGTATTTCACCGTGTTGATCGTCAGAGTGATACTCGCGGGGCCCCCGCTGGGAGTCGGCGTCGAGTTCGAAAAGGTACAGGTTGCGTCGGGTGGCGTTCCACTGGCGCAGGAAAGTTGCACTTGCTGGTTGAAGCCGTTGAGGGGGTTGACGATGATCGTGTAACCTGCGGCAGTCCCCGAGGTGATGGTGTCGAGCGCCGGGGTGGCGGAAAGCCTAAAGTCCTCGAAGAGAATATTAAGCGAAACCGAGGCCGACTGCGTGCCGCTGGTCCCGGTGATTGTGAAGTTGAAAGGATTGGCGAGCGAGGTCGTGAGGCTACTGATCGTCAGGGTGGTGCTTTGACCGGCAAAGATGGGATTAGTACTGTAGCTGCATGTGAGGTTCGAAGGGCAAGCCGGACCCAGGGTGATGTTCCCAGTGAAACCGCTGCTCGACGACGCGGAAATGGTGAAGGTCGCGGATGTACTACCAATGAGCACGGCGGTATTGGGGCTGGAGGAACTGAGCGAGAAGGCGGCAACGCCCACTCCTGAGAGTACGACGCTTTGCGGGCTGCCAGTGGCGTTGTCTTGGATGGTCAAAGTGCCGCTGCGTGTACCGCTGGCGGTGGGGCTGAAAGTCACGCTGACGGTGCAACTCTGAAGCACGTTCAGGATGTTGAGCAGGGCCGCGCAGGTATTGGTCTGGGAGAAATCAGAGTTGCTAGTGGCGATGCTCGTGATGTTCAATGTGGAGGTTCCGGTGTTGGTGATGGTAACGCTTTGGGGGGCGCTGACGGCCCCCACAGTCTGGTTGGAGAACGTGAGGCTGGTGGGCAAAACCGTGACCGCCGTGGCGATCGTCGTACCGGTCCCAGTTACGGTTATCGTCTGGGTACTGTTGGCAGTGAGGTTGGCGTTATCCGTGATGGTGAATTGGCTGGTTTCCAGAGCGGTCGTCGAAGGAGTAAAAGTGACATTGATGGTGCAGTAAGCGCCGCCCGGAGAGAGTGTGCCGACACAGTTGTCCGTCTCCGCAAAATCCGGCTCGGTGGTGCTGTTGTTCCCAGTGGCCGTGATCTCGGATATCACCAAGGGTTGGGTGCCGGGGTTGATAACGGTCACCGTCTGCACGGCACTGCGGACGCTCAAGGTCTGGGTGCCGAAGTTCAGTTTGTTCGGTACCAGGGCAATGTTGGGTGCGTCAGCAGAATCAATCTTAGCCACAAAGGCATTACCGGGCGTTCCCCCCAGGCTTGCCTGGTACGGGGCGACGGGGAAGGTGGAGGTTGGGGTAAAGGTGGCAGGGAAGTTGGTGGAGAGGGTGGTGCCGGTGATGTAAGGGTTCCCGGTGCTATCCAGCGCGATGCCTTGGCCGACGTCATACCCGCTTCCCCCCAGGTACGTGGAGTAGACCACGCCGTTACCCGCAGCGTTCAACTGGGTGACGAACGCGTCGGGACAGGGGCTGGTTCCGCATAAGACCCCCGCGCTGATTCCCAGCACAGATTGGACCGCATTGAAAGTGGGGAAATTACTGGATTGCGTGAGGCCCGTGACGTACGCATTTCCCGACGAGGTCACGGCGATCGCCAAGCCTCGGTCCGTGTCACTGCCGCCGAGGTAGGTTGAGTAGACCAGTTGGGAGCCCGCCGGGTTCAACTTGCAGACGAAGGCATCTAACCCGCCGCTGTTCGAGGTCTGATAGGCCCCGCTGGTCGTGGGAAAATTCGTGGAGGAAGTTGTGCCCGTGATGTAAATGTTACCGGAGCCGTCCCGGGCGAGCCCGTAGGCTTGGTCGTCGCCGGTTCCGCCCAGATAAGTCGAAAAAACCAATGGCGATCCAGCGGAGGCGATCTCCGCGACAAAGGCATCCACCCCGCCACCCGCCGTGGGTTGCACTGCGTTCTGTACCGGAAAATCACTTGAAAAGGTATATCCAGCTATATACATATTTCCTGAGCCATCAACCTGGATACTCTGGCCAACGTCTGCCTGTGTTCCTCCCAGAAAGGTGGAATAGAGGATCTGCTCGCCGGTGAAATTTACTTTGGTGACAAAGGCGTCCATGGAGCCGTTGATGAACGTATGCAGGGCGCTGGCGGTGGTCGGGAAGTTCGCGGATTGTGTCGAGCCGACGACGTAAGCATTGCCGGTGGAATCGACGGCGATTCCAAAGCCGACATCCAGCCCGTTCCCCCCGAGATACGAGGAGAAAACGAGTTGGTTTCCCGTGGTATTGAGTTCGGTTACGAAGGCGTCGCCCCCACCTCCCGGCGTCAGCTGAAAGGGAGTTGTCGACGTTCCCGGCGAGGTGGCGGGGAAGTCCGTGGAAGAGGTAGTGCCGGTGATGAAGGCATTACCTGCGCTCACCGCAATCGCGTACGCGAAGTCTGAACCCTGACCGCCGACGTAAGTGGAGTAAAGCAGGGCTGTTCCAGTGGAATTAAGTTTCGCTACAAACGCGTCGCCGTTGCCGCGGCTACTCGTCTGTCCTGCACCCGTGGTCGTCGGGAAGTTTGTAGAGTTGGTCGTGCCCGTAACACAGGCGTCGTTGGAGGAGTCGACGGCGATGGCGTAGCCGATGTCGCCGCCGCTGCCGCCCAGGTAGGTCGCGTAGCTCAGGACGGGGTCGATGACCAGCGGTTTCGTGGGGTCATAAGCTCCCAGCTCGAAGCGGACTTGGTTCGAGGCCGTGAGGACGTAGCGGCCATCGACCACAGTCCGGGATGTGGAGTCCGAGGGCCGAATTCCAGGGTCAGCGTTTTGCTTTTTCAAAATGCTGAACGGGGAATGCTGATCGCTGCCAGGTTGATAAACAACTGGCTTGTGGAAGCGAAGCTCGCCGTCCTCCAGGGGGACCAGAAGATCTCCATCAGCGGCAATCCGTAGGGGCGATCGCCGCGGCGACCCACGCTCCCCTACACCCAGCGTTATGGCTGCCGGTTCGGCGCCGGGCGCGACGACAAAGTCGTATTCCAGTTGTCCGTCCTGGTTGCCGTAATAAACCAGATCGACGCCGGGATAGATGTTCTCGTACCTCACTCTGGCGTAAGTGCGAACGTCCGTGCGCCACTTGCTCGGGTCGTTGCCGATGAAGTAGTTGGCCTTGCCGGGTAACTCCTCTCCTCCCGTCACGGCGGCGTTGGAGCTTGCCCCCACCAGCCGCAGGCGCAGGACCGAGTCGGTTGTCTGTGGCCATCTGTCGGTTGTCCGCGGCAACTGACGACTGTCAACTGACTTCTGACTCCTGAGCCTCAGCACCGCCTCATCGCGGGTAAGGAACAATGTGTAGGCACGCCCGTGAGCCAGATACTTCACCTGCCCATCCACCTGCCCCTGGTTCGCCTCGAAACTCAGCGGCAGCGCAGAGTAAAGACGGGCCCATTGGGCGGAAGAACGAGGCTTGGCAACGGGGGTTGCTATCCCTCTGTCTTTTTGAATACTGGCCGCGCCGAGCAACAGTGCAATTAATAGCAGCCAACGGGAGAAGCGCGGGCCTCTCGGGTGCGCGCTTGGGTTTGCGCCCAGGGCGCAGCTAGCAGTACCGCTCCTTCCACTCACGACGGTCCTCCTCGAAGATCATCCAGTTTCAGAAAGTCTGTTTCTGACTCTTGTCCTCGTTTGGCGCCTGTCGGCGGCCCGACGAGGGATCGCAAAATCGCCGTTATGCTCAGGGTGCAACCGAAAGGTTGACCGTGGTCGTGCGCGAAACACCCGTGTTGTTTCCCAGTGTCCCCGTGAGCGCGATGGTGTAATTGCCGGTGGGGGTCCCCGTCACCACGGGAGTGATATTGATCGGATTCACATAAGTGTTGCACCCCGCTCCCAAGGCAAGCAGGATGATCGCGATAATCAGAAGTGCAAACCTGAAATTTGGCCGCAGCGATAGCCCCCACACGCGGAGGGCTGCGGTTAAGGCCGTCAAGAAACCTAATGTCATCAATATGATCGGCCACGTTACGAAGCCGGGCGGAAAACCACCCCTGGGGCGCCAGCGGAAGAGCCCCGATTGGACGGTCGTCGTGATCGTGAGTGTGGCCGTGACAGGTCCCGAGCCGGGCGGCGTCACGCCAGGGGGCGAAAAAGTGCACTTCGTGTACGGGTTCCCGTTCGCGTCCGTGTTCGCGGGGAGGCCGCTGCAGCCCAGGAGCACAACCTGGTTGAACCCGTTCGACGGGGTCACCGTGAGGGTGTAGGTAGCCGAGTTACCGGCGGTGACCGTAGCCCCGGAGGGTGTGGCAGAGACCGAGAAGTCTGCAAAAAAGATCGTCAAGGCAACCGTGGCGGTTTGATCGCCATAGGTTCCATTAACCGTGAAGTTCAAGGGGTTCGCCGATGTCGCGGAAAGACTACTCACGGTGAGCGTACTGGCCTGCCCAGCCAGGATCGAAGTCGGATTGAAGGAGCAGGTCGCCGGACTGCAGCTTAGCGAAATGTTCCCCGTGAACGTGCTGGGGGCCGAGGCGGCAACGCTAAACGTGGTAGAAGTGGTGCCGATGAGAAGCACACTCGACCGCGTGTTGGCTGAAAGGGTGAAGATCGGAATGCCGATTCCCGTGAATGTCACCGAGGGACTCTTCGCCGCGTCGGACTGGATCGCCAGACCACCTGAGCGATTTCCGCTGGCGGTGGGCGTAAACGTGATGGAAATGGTGCAGGCCTGACCCACGTTGAGAACGGTAGGGGTGGTAGGCAGACTTCCGCACGTATTCGTTTGCGCGAACTCGCCGGTTGAGACGATGTTGGTGAGCGTCACGGCCGTGTTGCCGTCGTTAATGAGCACCACCGACTGAGGAGGGCTGGTGGCGTCGACCACTTGCGCGGGAAAGCTCAGGCTGGTCGGCAACAGAGTCAGGGAGCGTGCCGGGAAGACACCGTTGCCCGTGACCGTAATGTGGTGCGGGCTTCCGGGGGAGTCGTCGGAAATCGAGACTTCGCCGACTTGCTGACCTGGTTGGCTGGGTGTAAAGGTCATTTGGAGAGTGCAGGTGCTTCCGCCGGCCGGCAGCAAGGTGCCACAGTTGTTGTTGGTCTGGGCGAAGTCCCCGCTGACGGTGATGCCGCTGATACTTAACGGCGCACTTCCCTCGTTGGTGAGCGTGACGGTGGTCGGATCGCTCGTGCTATTGAGCGGTTGGTCGCCGAAGTTGATCTGCTGAGGGCTCAACGCCAGCGCCGGAGCATCCTGGGGACTGATCTTGGTAACGAAGGCGTTACTACTGGAACCCGCTCCCGGGTAGACCCACTGGAACGCCCCGGGTGTGGCAGGGAAGTTCGGCGAGGCCGTGCTGCCCGCTACATAGGCCGCACCCGAGGAATCAACGACAATAGCTTGCCCAAAGTCGGCGCCGCTTCCCCCGAGGAGCGTGGAATAGATCGGACTCCCCGAAGGTCCTAATTTGGCCACGAAAGCGTCCGGACAGAGCACCGGCGCGGAGGTTGATCCGCAAGTACCTGCGCCCGATATCCCGAGAATCTTTTGCAGGGGATCGAGCAACGGAAAGTCACTCGACTGCGCAAAACCGGCGACGTAGACATCGCCCGAGGAATCGAGCGCCATGGCGCTGGCCTGGTCTGTCCCGCTGCCTCCGAGGAGTGTCGAGTAGACCAAGGCAGCGGCGCCGGGAGCGAGCTTGGTCACAAAGGCATCTCCCGGGCCGCCATGATTCGTGGACTGGAAAGCGGTAGCGGTTACGGGGAAATTACTGGACTGCGTATCGCCGGTCAAGTAGATGTTTCCGCTGGCATCCAGAGCCATAGCGAAGACTCTGTCGATGGAACTTCCACCCAGAAAGGTGGAGAACACCAGGGCCGTATTGCCGGGTTTCAACTCCGTGATGAACGCGTCTGAGCCACCCGCCAGCGCACTTTGATAAGCGTTCTGAGTTGGGAAGTTCGCCGAGTACGTGTACCCGCTGACGTAGACATCGCCAGAGCCATCGAGAGCGATGGCGGTGCCATAATCGGCGTTCGAACCGCCCAGGTAGGTGGAATACAGCAACGCGTTGCCGGTGGGATTGACCTCCGCCACGAAAACGTCTGAGGCCCCATCGTTGCCGAGCTGGAGAGGGTTGACGGTGGGGAAGTCGTTGGATGTCGTGGAGCCCGTGAGGAAAACGTCCCCCGCGCCATCAAGGGCCATGGCCATGCCGTAATCGGCTCCGCTCCCGCCAAGATATGTGGAATAGACCAGCGAAGATCCCGAAGGACTAAGCTCAGTCAGGAAGGCATCTCCGTTGCCACCGTAGGTCGGCTGGGGGACGCCTGAGGTGGTTGGGAAGTTCGGAGAGAAGGTGGAACCTACGACATAGATGTTTCCAGTTGAACCCAGCAGAATCTCGGAAGGTGTGTCGGCCCCGCTGCCGCCCAGGTAAACGGAAAATATGACCCCCGTACCGGTGGGATTGAACTCGGTTAGAAAAACGTCGCCGCCGCCCGCGTTGGTGGTTTGCTCCCCACCCGGAGTTGTTGGGAAGTTGACGGACGCCGTGATCCCCGCTACGTAAGCGTTGAAGGAGGAGTCGATGGCAATGGCGTAGGCTTGGTCGCCGCCGCTGCCCCCCAGGTAGGTCGAGTAGCTCAGGACGGGGTCAATGACCAGGGCCTTGCGCCGGTCGTAGCTCCCCAGCACAAAGCTTATCTCCTGGCCCCGTACCCGGTAACGGACGGCCACCTCACGCCGCTCCCCATCGCTCCCTTGATAGGCCCGCGGCCGATGCAGTCGGATTTCGCTTCCGCCCACCGCCAGCACCAGGTCCCCTGCTGCGTCCACCTGCATCCCGGTCGCCCCTCCCAAACGCCAGGAAATCACCCCCGGGTCGGCGCCCGCCGCCACCACAAAATCATTCTCCAGTTCTCCTTGCTGGCCGTAGTAAACCAAGTCCACGCCGGGATACACTTGCCGGTAGCGCACCCGGGCGTAGGTGGGAATGTGCGTTCGCCACTGGCCGGGATCGTTGCCAAGAAAATAATGGTTCTGGCCGGGAAGCTTTTCTTCCCCCCGGATGACGGGCGTGGCGGTGGCGCCCCGCAGGCTCAGGCGCAGGCAAGCTGTCGTTGGTTGACCCGCCCGCGCGCTTCGCAGGCTCAGCACCGCGGCGCGCGAGGTCAGAAACAGGGTGTAGGCGCGCCCGCGAGCCAAGTACTTCACCTGCCCATCCACCTGCCCCTGGTTCGCCTCGAAACTCAGCGGGAGCGCGGAGTAACGGACGCCGTCAGCTAGGGGCGTTCTCTCGGGCGCGGCGGCGCCAGCCCATGCGGGGGCAGAATTCGGCGAGCAGGATCCAACAAGTAAAAGAAGGAGGAATGATCTAACCCAGCTCTCAGTTCTCAAAGGTCCTCTTGTTGTCAGTCCGAGGTCGCTCGGTGAGCTGTGCGGCGGGGCCGCAACGGGCGACTACGGGAATGATTCCCTCGCCTTTGTGTGTCCGAGGGCGCTTATCAGCTACTCGCCGGTCGTCAGGTTCCGCAATAGGGAGGTGAGATCATACGTCAGCATTATGAAAGCGGAATCATACGCATAGTGGACGCTGCGCGTATAAGCGACCTCGATGCTGAGATTTCGGAAGCGGGTGACCTCGAGCCATGCTGAATAGCCGTTGTCACGGGCGATCTTTGAGGGCCCTATGGTTTCGAAAGCGGCATCGAAATAGCGCTCATGTGTTCCATCGCCCGCGAGCAGCGAATCCGGCGACACAAGCCGGCTAAACACCTTCTGCGGTCCCGCCGGCGCGAAGGCGTATGCGGAGCCCCCGATTCTGTAATTGTGCAAGAGCCTGATCGTCCCTCCGACCTCACCATTCCCAATAAAGCCCAAGCTTTCATAGGGGCGGGCAATATTGTAGGGGCGTGCCATCACCACACGGTCGAAGCTGCCATTGCCTCCCCCGAAGTTCAGAAAAGGCGTAAAGGTCAGGGAAGACCCGATGACTTGGGATTCGTGGTCGACGTGGTTAAACCAGTCTGCGACAGTCCGGCCCGTTGAGAAAGTCCGGATAGAGTTCACGCCGAAGGCGCCTGTGAGGATCGAGGTGAAGTTCACGCCGGAACGCTTCGTAGTGTACCGCACATCGAGGTACGGGGTGCCGATGATCGTCGTGAACCGCCAGTCCTTGTTGGTCACAACGGAGAAGGGGCTGCGCACGGTGTAGATGGGAAGGCCCGCGTCAGCGCCGATATGGGAGGTGAAATTGTACCCCACGTTGACGTCCCAGGCGGCCACGGCGCCTAGCGGAGTGGAATTGACCGCGAACTGCGCAAAGGCGGTTGGCCCCGTCGAACTGGGCTGCTTCTCCGGCGCAGCGGCCTGTGGGCTGGGAGTTGATTGCGCGGCTCCGAGATGTGCCATCAACAGGGTGACGAGCACGAGCGTGTAAATTGGCCTCACTTCGCGTGTCCCTTTCCCAAACAAGTTTCTTTCCGAGGAGAAGTCACCTGCCTGCGGCAGGTAGACCGACCGGGGGCAAGCGGGCTTTCTCAACGCTGCAGCGTGCGTCCGCTTGACCTTCCCCACTGCAAATCGCGCTCGGATAGCTCGACTGAACCTCGGTCGCAAGCTTAACGACCGACCTTAATGGCGCCGCATCTCGCGTCCCGTCCCCGGCCCAAGGCCATGCCGGCGGGAGCAGCACAGGTGACCGCCACCGAGCCACTGGAAGTGGTGTTCACCCCTCCCTCCGACTCGCCAGAGCGACAGAGAATCGTGGGGGTTCCGGCTTTCCTAACACCCAGTGTCTGACCACCCTCCGCGGTTTCTACTTCTGGTCAGGACGCTTGATCTGTATGCACTGTAGGGAAACCCTCGCCTGCGCACCAGCACAAAACGACGAGAAGCTTCCAGCTTGGTGAGATTCCCGGACTCAGGCAGTCCGGTCCGTCACCACCACACGCTCAGATGCGTATCGCAGTGTCGAGGTTTTAAGCAACTCAAATTTTTTGTAAAGAACTCTTAACAATGCCTTGCAACGCTTCCCTGCGTTAACCTGACCGCAGGGCAGGGGCTCTCGACCGCTATGATCCTCTCTTTGAGTCGTGCGCCAAACACGATACATCAGGAATTATATCAAGACAACAAGAGTTTGTGAATCCTGCCCAAAAACCTTTCCCGGTACAGCGGTTTGCCTGCAAACCGGCGAACCGGAAAGGTCCTGCCCCGGCACGGAGCGAGGATCACCAGCGGCGAGCCGGACTTTTGCGATTTGGGATCGCTCCGCGTGGATTTGCGGCCGACGGAAGTTCTGCGCCATGGCAAACCGGTCGCCCTCTCCGCCAAAGAATCCCAACTTCTGCGCTATCTCCTTGAACATCTCGGCAGGACGCTCAGCCGCGAGGAACTCTTGAGGGACGTCTGGGGTCACACATCCGCCCCTTCCACACGCACCGGGGATGTCCATGTCGCCTGGCTGAGGCAAAAGCTTGAAATCGACCCCAAGTAGCCCAAGGGCATAGTGACCGTTCACGGGAAGGCTACAGGTTCGGGATTTGACCGCGCCGCGCTTCGCGGGCTAGTGCGACTTTCGTGCCTTGTTGGAACGTACGCAAAATATCGAGAACGGCAAACGCGCTCGAGGCAGGAGTTTTGTCGGGGGTCAGTCGCTTGCCTTACCCGGGATCGACTGAGTGGAAGGGTCGTTACGTTCGAGTGGGATGCGTGGCTGTGATGGTGTGAACTCTGCTTCTGGTCCTACTTTATCCCTCCCGGCCACCGGTGCTCTTCGAGAGCGATTCGTACCAGCTGGCTGCGCGTCCTCACTCCTGTCTTCTGGAACAGTTGCTGCAAGGCGGCTTTTACTGAACTCTCCGAGATACTGAGCCGGGCACCAATCTCCTTATTGCTGAGTCCCTCCAGGACACCTTGCAGCACTTGGCTCTCCCTCTCCGTAAACGATCTTCGGGGGTGTGGCCGCTCCGTTTGTTTTACCACCTCGACCAGAGCCTGAACGGAACTCTGGTCCAGCCAGGTTTCTCCTGCCATGACTTTGCGAATTGCCTGGGCGAGCAGAGCCGGAGAACTGTGCTTAAAGAAAGTTCCGGCAACGCCCAGCCTGAGCGCCTGTACGGACTCGGCATCAGTCATTCCAGCGGTGACCATGAGAATCCTCCCGCGGAAGCCAATCTGTCGAGCGCCGGCAATGAACTCGAAACCGTCCTCCTTGCCCAAGTCAAAGTCCAGCAGAACAAGGTCAATCCGCTTCTGACGCAGGATGTTGGTGGCTTCACCGACCGAGGAGCATTGAGCGACCATCTCAAAATCGGGCTCGCTCTCAATGAGCCGGCTCAGGCCCTCGCGGAACAGAGCATGATCGTCCAGTAAAAGGATCCTGATCTTGTTCATTCGTTTCTGCCGCCCCTCGCTGGTCCCCGGGCTCGGGGAACGGCGCGAGGTCCAAGGTGAAACAGCATCCGGTGGGCTCCGGTTCATAAATCAGGTCGCCTCTGAAGGCCTTCACAAAGGCCCGCGAAAGATAAAGCCCCAGCCCGGCGGCTTCCGCTCCAGGCTGGAAAGGCTGGAAAAGGCGTTCCGGCGCTGCAATTCCCGGTCCCGTGTCGCGGACCCGGACGAATACCCGCTGGCCTAGCGCCGACGCGCTGATCGTGAGCTCCTTCCGCTCTTGATCCTGCATGGCCCGTTCGCTGTTCTTGGTGAGGTTAAGGAATACCTGCAGGAGATTCTGGCGGTCGGCCCAAACTAGGGGTAAACCGTTGGGGATCGTCCAGCGAATGGTTATGCCCGACTCGCGGAAAGGAGGCTCGATCACGATACGCAACTCGTCAAGGACGGAGTAAAGGTCCACTCCATTTAGCTCTTGACTTCCTGTGCGCTGGCGTAGTTCGAGAGTAGCAATTCTGCCCAGACCTTCCACCAGGTTTCCAAGCGCTCGAAAGTCCTCGTTTTGCGCGAGCACGTTCTTCCGGGAGAGATTCTCGTAGACGACAGAGATAGCGCCGCAGACGTTGCGGATCTCGTGTGCGACGGCGCCCACTACCAAGCGCGAACCGGCGAGAAGTTGATGGAGGCTGAACTCCTCTCGCGCACGCAGGTCTTCAGAGCTATCGACCAGCATGGCCGCCAACCTCGGTCCCGAGCGCGTCTTGTAGGTCGAAAACCACACATCGGCGAGAAATACGTCGCCGTCTCGACGCCGGCCATGGCACTGCATTGCGGTGCGGAAGCCCGGCATGGACTCATCAGCGGGTGGGACACTGGCCAGGGGAGGCAGGAAGGGCTTGATGGACCAACCGGGTAAAGTCTCCGGCTCGAAGCCCAGCAAGGCATGAGCAGCCCGATTGGCCATCAGGATTTTGCCCACCGAATCCAGGGTCAGGATGGCTGCGGGACTGCTTTCGATGAGGACCTTCAACTGGTGTTCGGCGTCGCGCCGCAACTCAACCTCCTGCTCGATCTCCCGAGCGTGTCGCGCCGCGAGCGTCCGGTTTATGGCCGACTCGTGGGCAAAAAGCCCCGTCCCAAAGAACGCGGTGAACATGAAGATATCGCCCGGAATTCCGGCGTTGGGTGTCCAGGGGGCGGGACCAAGCCACTCGGCCAGGAAAGTGCAACCTGCAGCCAGCATTGCCAGTTGCCAGCGTGAAAGGCAACTGCCCACCATGAGCATGGGGAAGAGATAAAGGAAGCCGAAAGCAACATTCAGGTCAACGCGCCAGTCAATCAGGGCCACAATCACGACAATCACTCCGGCCCCGAGGAGAAGGTGGGTGCGGCTGGTCTTGAGGAAGAAAGAAAGCATTTCATCACCGCGCGCTTACGCGCCGATAACGATCTTCTTGTCCGAAGGAGCCGACTCTCAACCCGTCAATTCTACCAGAAGCCTCACCCCTAATCGCACATGATGGCCAAAAGATAGCCTCGTTCTGGCCGAATGATAGCGTTCAAGAAATAAGCTAGCGAGTACGATGGCGTGGTCGCTGCCTGCCAGACGGGTCTGGGTGCCGACCCGGGTGACGCGCAGCCTCGTCAGAAGATACAGAAGGCCAAGAATGCCAAGGCGGCGGGGAGTTCTGTGCCTCATTAGCGCAATGGCCGCGCCTTGAGATTGCAGTCACAGACCGGGAGGAGGATCGATCCGGATGGCTAAATCCCCAGGTGTTGTACAGATTCTGGTTTCGGTTCTGGTGCTCTGTGCGACGTTGCTGCCGCTCGAGGGGGGCGCGCAAAACACCACCCACCCGCTTTCAAAGGATGCTGCGATGAAATTGCTGGATGCGCGGACCGTCACAGTCGCTGCCGGAGCGGAGACGCCTGTCGACGTAGTGCCTGTCGATGTACCTGGTGCCGGCACAGTGCGGGAGAATCCGAAAGACGGACTCAAATATACCTGGATCCCGCCGGGGACGTTCATGATGGGCTGCTCGCCGGGAGACAACGAGTGCGATAACGGGGAAAAGCCCGCGCACCAAGTGACCATCACCAAAGGTTTTTGGATGGGGCAGACGGAAGTTACGGTGGGCGCTTACAAACGCTTTGTAAAGGCTGCAAAGCGGAAAATGCCACCGGCTCCGGACTTTAACGGGCGCTGGGCGACTGACGCCATGCCGATTGTGAATGTGACTTGGGACGAGGCGCACGATTTCTGTAGCTGGGCAGGAGGGCGCCTGCCCAGCGAAGCGGAGTGGGAATACGCGGGGCGCGGCGGCAGCGCAGAGGCGCGTTACGGCAAGATTGACGAGATCGCATGGTATCGCAATAACAGCGGGAGCCAAACGCACGAGGTTGCTGGAAAGCGCCCCAATAGTTTCGGGCTGTTCGATGTACTCGGGAACGTGTCGGAATGGGTGAACGACTGGTACGATGAGAACTACTATCAGCATAGCCCGTCTCAAGACCCTTCCGGGGCCACGAGTGGTCAGGGGCGCGTTCTGCGCGGCGGGTCCTGGGTCAACGATCCCGGAGACGTTCGCGTTTCGGGCCGCGACAGGGGCGTCCCCGGCGCCAGGAGCAACGGCAACGGGGTTCGGTGTGCGCAGGAAGCGGATAGTCCTTGATCTTTTTCCCCCGACATATCGTCGAGGGGGCGCCGGGGTCCTGGCCCGGGGGGAATGCGTGGGGTTTTGATACAGGAGCGTTTTGCGCGCCCACGCCAAGTCCGTGCTAGGGGAGGGCTCGGCCCTCCCGAGTTGGCATTCAGCGGGTCGCTGACAAGCACACGGCGGGCTGGTGCATCAGCCCTTTTGTTCAGCTCTGCGCCAACCCGCGCTCCCGCGCAACGCTGCCTGAGGCTCTTTCGCTTGGCCGGCTGGACCGGAGAGGACGAGCCCTCTCACTCCTCCTTGCCGTTCGTGTCGTAAACCTCCACCGCGCCGTATTTTGCCAAAACATCCCGGATGGACTGCTTCTGATCATTGCCGGGTTGCTTGGGATCACCCACGCACACGATTTGCAGATGGTCAAGGTCTACGTACTTCCGGGCCGCCGCCTGAACGGCCTCCGGAGTGGTGTGGGCCACTTCCACCGGGTAGCGGTCCCAGTAGTCCATGGGCAGGCCGTAGTCCTGGACCAGCATCCAGCGATGCAGCAGTTGCTGTTGCTGCTCCAGGGACAAGGCGAAGTTCGCTACGATCGAATGGCGCGCTTCGTCGAGTTCGCTCTCCGGTACCTTCTGATCGCGGATGCGCTTGAACTCCGCCATCAACTGCTCCAGGGAGCCGTCGGTCACGGCGTTGCGCACCTCGGTGTTGGCGGACCAGGCTTCACGGTATTTGTCGTCGCCCACGCCGCTGTAAGCTCCGTAGGTGTAACCGTGGACCTCACGCAGGTTCAGAAACAGCCGCGCCTGCGGGCCGCCGCCCAGCACCCGGTTCATCACATAAAGCGCTGTGTAGTCCGGATCGGTGCGCCGCGCGCCGTAGTCCCCCGCTATGATGTTCGCTTGCACGGAGTCGGGTCGGTCCACGAGGGAAATCTTGGCGGGAGCCGGCGGCGGTAGGTGACTCCAATCCGGCTTCGGCGCCGGCGGCCCCTTCCAATCGCCAAAGCTTTTCCGGATGAGCCCCATGATCTCGTCCGGTTTGACGTCACCAACCACGCCCAGAATGGCGTTGCCAGGAACGTAGTAATGGTCATGAAACTCCTTCAAGCGCTCTGGCGTGGCGGCCTTGATGGATTCCGGTGTGGGCAACGTGACCGAAGCAGGGAAGTCCTGGTAGAGCGCCTGGCGGAATCTCTCCTCGGCCAGCCTGAACGGCTGGGAGCGCTCCTGCTCGAGCTGCGAGAGTCGCCGCTGCTTGTACTTCTCCAGTTCGTCGCTGGGGAAGGTGGGATTCAGCACGACGTCGCTCATCAATTCCAGAATCTGGCCGGCGCTGGGTGCGAGACCTGAAGCGCTCACCGAAGAATTCGTGGACCCGAATCCCGAAGATGTATTCAGCGAGGCGCCGATGTTGTCGACATCCGCCGCCAATTGCCCGCTCGTCCGGTGCGTGGTGCCCTCCCGCGACATCTCCGCGGTGAAGCTGGCCAAGCCCGGCATATCCTGCGGGTCTGACATGTCGCCGGTTCCGATCCAGAGCAGGAAGTTGACCGTCGGCAACTTATGCTGCTCGATCACCAGAACGGTCAGTCCGTTGGGAAGCTTGGTCACCACCGGCCTGGGCAGATGCACCTGGAGGATTTCATTGCTCACCGGGGCACGATTCAGGCGGGCCACCTTGGAGAGCTCGGCGCCGTGCTGCTCTTGCGGGAAGGCGGGCAGGGCCGCCACCATCGCGGCCGCGAGCGTCACCAGAAAGGAGATGGAAAGCCTATTCTTTGCGGTCATGATTATTTTCCCTCCTGTTGAGCTTGCGCCGCCTTGCCCTTCGGCGCGGCCGGCAGGTCTATGACTACCGCGAGTTGCTCCGGAACCAGGTACTTCAGGGCAGCCTCCTTCACCTGGTCGGCGGTGACGGCATCAAACTTGTCCACGATGGTATTGATCAGGTTCGGATCATCGAAGTAAACCGTGTGCTGGCCAATCTGCATGGCGGTGCCGAGATCAGTTTGCCGGGCCTGAATCTGCTGCCGTAGGAATTGAATGCGCGCCTTGTCGAGTTCCGACGCGGTGATGCCGTCATTCCGTACGGCGGCGATGTCATCTTGAATGGCCTTTGCGCAATCCTCCGGCTTCACGCCTGGCCGCAGGAAGGCATAGAGGTAGAGCAGGCTGGGGCCGCGGCGCGCATCTGCCTGCATAAAGACCTGCGTGGCGAATTGCTTCTCCTTCACAAGATGCTGATAGAGCCGGGAGCTTTCACCCTGGCCGAGCACATTCGCCAGGACCTGCATGGCGTAGTTGTCCGGCGTGTTGCCCGCCGGAATGTGGTAGGCCATCAACACCAGAGGGGTACGCGCCAGCGGGTCCATGATGGTTTCGTTGCGCTGGCCATAGTGCGGGGGCTCCGTCATGTCCACAGGCGGAGGCGCCGGCTGAGACGGGATGTTGCCGAAATACTTCTGCACTTTTTCCAGCGTCCCGGCGAGGTCAAGATCACCCACCAGCGTCAGCACAGCGTTGTTCGGTGCGTAGTAGATGCGGAAGAAGTCCTTCACGTCGTCCACCGAAGCCGCGTTCAGGTCGGCCATCTCGCCAATCGTGGAATGCTTGTAGGCGAAGTTGTCGTAAGCGAGGTTGAAGATGTCCAGGTAAGCGTGGCCGTAGGGCTGGTTGTCTATGCCCAGCCGGCGCTCTTCCTGCACCGCATTGCGCTGGTTGTCGAGATTGGATTGGTTGACGGCCAGGGAGCGCATGCGGTCGCTTTCCAGAAACAAGGCCAGGTCCAACTGGTTCTTGGGCAGCGCCTCGAAGTAGTTGGTGCGATCCCTGTTGGTCGTGCCGTTCATATTGCCGCCGTTGTTAAAGACCAGGATGAAGTGCTCGCCCTTGCCCACGTTCTCCGAGCCCTCGAACATCATGTGCTCGAACAAATGGGCAAAACCCGTGCGGCCCGGCCGCTCGTTGCGCGATCCCACGTTATAAGTGACCGCCACACCAAAGACCGGCGCCGTGCGATCCATGGCGATGATCACGCGCAGGCCGTTACTCAGCTTTTGATCCGTGAATTCCACCCGCGGGAGCTTCGGCTGGTCTGCCCGCACAAGCTGCGTCGCGATCAGCAACCCGCCGAGCAGCAGCCCACTCCCTCGATATCTTTTCATCATAGGCTCCTACAAATTCTTTTCTCTTGCTGGGGCGACTATTTTGTCCCAATTGGCTCGCCGACTCAAGCGGTAGAAGCGTCAGCCTTGAGGAGTTTGTGCAAAAACTCGGCCAGGTGGACGTAGAGGCCGCCTTTAGGCAGGCATAGGTTATGGAGGGCACGATGCCAGGCTCCCGACGCTGTCGGGACGCGTTCCGCCCGCCTCTACGAAAACAACCGCAATACAGGTTTTCCACACAGACTCTTGAGGACTCCGCAGGGTGCGTATGAAGTTAAGGGGTTTCGGAAACGCGGGAAATCCGAAGGCTTTGGTTGCGGGGGCTGGATCCCGCCGAGTGGGACCATCGATCCCGCAAAGCGGGATTATGAGCCCCTGGGATTGCGGGCGAAGAGTGCGGGGCCAAGGCCGGCAAGCCGAAAGAACCCCCTGTACAGGCTTCTGTGCCTTGAGCTGCAGTTCTCGCTTTCGGGCGTCGGTGTAAGTGTTGAACCTTTCGACATGAGCAAACTCCCAAGGTCGATAGCGCGCTGTCCATCTGGAAATTCCTTGGTTGTGCTGGTCGGTGCGGTGCTGAGGATCTTCGCTGATGCCGGTATAAAAGCGATGTCCAGAAGGGCTCCAAAGGACATAAACGAAATAGGGTTTGCCGGAGACGCGGGACATAACAGGAACGGGGCCCAACTCCCATTCTGGAATTGAGCCCCATGTTGGTTGCGGGGGCTTGCACTGTACCGAACGCGCTAGTGATTCCATTCCAATTTGAACTAAAACATGCGACTTCCTAGGTCCGTCGCACATGCTGAAATGTGCCGGACGGGAGGTGTCCGCTGAGGATCAGAATGGAAATATCCGCCCACGAACTCGCTTACGTCCGTGTGCAAGGTCTCTACATCACCGAGAAGTGCGATGGCTGCGGAAAGCTGCTGAATCAGACTTTTCGCTACACGATTGCTGGAAAGATGAAAGTCTACTGCTCAGCCGGCTGCCGCGATCCTGCGTTCTTTGGAGACACACGGGAAGCCAAGAAGCGTTCCACGCCAGGGAACTGCGTGTACTGCGGGACCACCCTCGAAGGGAAGAGGCGTGGCGCCCTTTCGCGACCAATTGCTTGACCTGGTGCCGGAATCATTGCGCGTGGCAAGGCGCAGGCTTCGCCAGAATTCCGAGAAGATGGCAATCGAGGTACTGCGGGGCACCCAGGTTGCGGTGCCATGACAGGAAGCGGAGGTGATTGCACGCGATGAATTCAGTGGGAAAACGGCAGCGGAATTGCGTTGGTACGTCGAGCAAGGCTCATGGCCAAAGCCCGGAGATGGAGGAGCGGCTGTTACTGTTGAGCCGGTGCCGATCCCGCAAGCGGGCGATGGAGATCGAGGCAGAGGAGAAATGGACGGCAAGTCCTCTCCACTGGCTCCAGGGCCGTACCGAGACACGAGATGACCACTGGCGGGGAAGCGGACTGCGCCGTATGCTCGCTTCCCAAGCAAACCCTACTTCCCGAGGTTGTTCGAGCTGATGGTGAGTGAGCGCCGACTGTTCATCCCGAAGAGCCGCGATGCCACCTGAAAGGAGCCATGGCGATCTGAACTGGACCCAAGAAGGGGAGCGGCGTATGCTTTCACGCGAAGGATAAGCGTAAATCGGAAATTCCGGGCAAATGAGGTAGAATGCGCAAAACTCTTTTTCAAAGGAGGGTCCGAACCGTGTCACGGAGAACACAACTTTCCTGGATGTTACTCGTCCCGATTGCCTTGGCTCTCAACGCTCGTCCCGGACGGCCCCAGGACCCGTCCGGGGCTCGCTTGCCCGCGGCGAGCCAGGTACCCAAGGTCGACTTTGAAAAGTACACCCTGCCCAACGGCCTCCAGGTGATCCTGCACGTGGACCACAAATTGCCGATGGTGCACGTCAACAATTGGTATCACGTCGGCTCCAAGAACGAACGGCTGGGGCGCACCGGATTCGCCCACCTTTTCGAGCACATGATGTTTGAAGGCTCCAAGGACGCCAACGCCAAGTACTTCACCTTTATCGAAAAGGCGGGAGCCAATCTTTTTGAGGGCGGCGTTAACGGCACGACGAGCGAGGATCGCACGAATTACTTCGAATCCGTGCCTTCCGGCAGTCTCGAATACGTTCTTTGGCTCGAATCCGATCGCTTGGCGACGCTGACCGATGTTCTGACCAAGGAGAAGCTGGATAACGAGCGCGACATCGTAAAGAACGAACGCCGCCAGGGACTCGAGAACCAGCCTTACGGCCGCTGGTTCATGTTGATGCAGGAAAACCTGTTTCCGTACGGGCATCCTTACGCGCACACGGTTATCGGCAGCCACGAAGACTTGACCGCCGCGAGCGTGGATGACGTCAAGGACTTCTTCAAAACCTACTACACTCCGAACAATCTCTCGCTCGCCATCACCGGCGACTTCGACGTGGCCGAGGCAAAGCGCTTGGTGCAGAAATACTACGCCCCCATACCTCCGGGGCCGGCGCTCGACCGCCCCAAGCACTGGATCCCGGTCTTAGCCGCCGAAAAGATCATCGAGGCAAAGGATCATGTTTCCCAGGAGCGCACCTATTTCGCATGGCTAGGGCCTGCATATTTCGACCCTGGAGACGCAGAGCTCGATCTAACGTCGCTGATCCTCACGGATGGACTCTCCTCCCGCCTCAACAAGTCTCTGGTGTATGACAAGCAGCTTTGCTCGGACGTCGTCTCGTTCCAGAATTCAGAGGAGATCGCTGGGGCTTTTATAATCTGGGCGACCGCGCGGCCGGGCGCCTCGCTATCCCAGGTCGAGCAGACCGTGACTGACGAGATCGCCCGCCTCGCTAAGGACGGCCCCACTCCCGACGAACTGAACCGCGCCAAAACGAAGTGGGAATTTCAATACATTACCGGTCTCGAACGGATTGGCGGCTTTGGCGGCAAAGCTGACCTGCTCAACACCTATAACACCTTCCTGGGTGATCCCGACAAGTTCGCCGCCGATGTCCAGCGTCATCGCGCCGCGACGCCCGAGGATGTCCGCCAGGTCGTTGCCCAGTGGCTGGACACGCGGCACCGGGTCCTCGTGCGCTTCCATCCGGAAACCTCGTCAGGTGAGACGACGGCGAGCATCGACCGCTCGAAGCAACCCGAACTCGGGGCCGACCGCCCCTTCCAGACGCCCCAGGTGAAATCCGCCAAGCTCGACAATGGCATGGAGGTTCTGGTGGTGGAGCGAAGAGACTTGCCGAAGGTCGCGGTCACCCTGGTCACTCGCGCCGGCAGCGTGGACGATCCGCCAGGCAAAGAAGGCCTCGCCAGCTTCGAGATGGAAACCATGAAGAGAGGAACGAAGACGCGGAAGGCCCTGGAGATCGACGATGCTGTGGGGGATCTCGGAATGTCGCTGGAAGGGTCCGCCGACCTCGAGTCTTCAACCCTGAATTTCGAAGTGCTCAAGAGAAACCTGGGTCCGGCGCTCGCCATCCTTGCTGACGTCACGCGCAACCCCAGTTTCCCGCAGGACGAGGTCGATCGGGAAAGGAAGAAGCACCTTGACGGTCTGGCACAAGCCGAAAACCAACCTTACGCCATTGCGTGGCGCGTGGGGTTGACGCTGGCCTTTGGGCGGAGCCATCCCTATGGCCATGCCCCGGAAGGCTTCCCGTCTACAGTCGAGAAGATCACTCCGGAAGACCTTGCTCGGTTCCACGACACCTACTGGAAACCCGGGGGCTCGGCGCTCATCTTCGTCGGGGAAGTTTCACTCGTGGAGGTGACGGACCTGACCCAGCGCAGTTTTGGTTCCTGGTCCGGCGGCGCGCCTCCCGCCGTTTCCATTCCGGCCCCAAATCCCGAAGGCCCGGGGAAGGTGTTCATGGTGAATCGCCCGGATGCTGCGCAAACCATGGTCGCCGAGATCCTGCCGGGGCCCGCGCGCAGCGCACCCGATTTCTACACACTGAGCCTTGCCAATCAAGTCTGGGGCGGCGCCGCAGGCGCCCGCCTGGGGACGAACCTGCGTGAGGAGAAAGGTTACTCCTACGGGGTCTTCTCATTCCCGATCCCCTACTCGAAGTGCGGGATGTGGAGAGCTGCCGGCGGCGTGCAAACCAACAAGACCAAGGAGTCAGTGGTGGAGTTCGAGAAAGAGCTGAAATTCATTGCGGGCGGAAAACCGATTTCGGATAAGGAACTCGCGGACGCCAAACATGAACGCATTCGAGGTTACGCTCAGCAGTTCGAATCGATGGGCCGCGTGGCCGGGCAGATTACTCGGCTCTGGGTCGTGGGACTTCCTATGTCGGAGCTGCAGCGGGAGCCTGACGAACTGCAAAAGGCCGCCCTCGAGTCTGTCAATGCCGTTGCCCAGAAGTACGCGGCGCCCCGCAACGCCACACTGCTCTTGGTCGGTGATCTATCGAAGATCGAGTCTGGCGTGCGCGACCTAAACCTGGGAGAAATGGTCCTTCTCGACGCAGAAGGCAAGCCGGCAGTCAAGAAATGAACCCTGCTGGGCGGATACCAGCCGCCACGCGGGCGCGTACGAATGCGTCCGCACCGGACGTTATGCTTGAGATTTCCGAGGGACGACGAGGAATCTCCTATTGAGAAAGATCGATATGGGTGACGGCCTTTCACTGTAGCGCGGCGCTATGCGCTGCACCCTGCCGCAGTGCCGCAAGGAAGGCGGGTGCTCGACCCTGGCTTGCATCCTGTTTTTGGGTGTCTATACCATCGCCGAGAACCAGTTCCTCGAGGATGGCCGCCCAGTAAACGAGCAACCGGGGTAAACGGCCAGATTCAGGCCGCCTATGCCGAACGCAGACGGTATGATGAGCTTACGGACGTGAAATACATCGACCCCGGCGCGATTTTTGACATCATGGCCATCACAGTCATCCAGCACAACCTGCAACCGAGTCTTTCCACAGGAGGATAAATACGGTCTTAAGTGTTTTTTCCCCGAGAGTCGGTCAAGTGTTGCTCGATGAGCCCGCTGAATCCCAGACGTTCATCCAACTCGGTAGCGTCAAGCATTTTGTGTAAATTCCTTGAGGGGTTTTCTCTCCCAGGAGCGGTTCAAGTGACTGATGACGCCGAAGACGATGCGGTCGCAGCTCGCCGGGTTGGTGAAGCTGGACATGGGGCG
>Ga0208192_1000045_pt1 | contig 136927 bp, 115 predicted proteins | sample June2015DPH_13_1_2_FD_184711 | JGI IMG/M metagenome (GOLD analysis project Ga0208192, IMG submission 184711) | Peatland microbial communities from SPRUCE experiment site at the Marcell Experimental Forest, Minnesota, USA - June2015DPH_13_150... | ecosystem: Environmental > Terrestrial > Soil >... | reverse complement strand
GTTGACCATCCTCCCAGCCTCCTGAGTCCCGCTCTTTCCGGCGCCTCGGAGGCTCATCCTAGCCCTAGGGAGGGGGGTCAATTTTCAACCGTTGGTACCTGGGTCATTATTCAACCGGTGGTGACACTCCGCGCAGTAGGGACATTTCTTCATGGCCTTCCCCCTGGTTGACAGTGGTAGTGGACAAGGGATTGCGCCGAGCAGTCAGGCGACCCCAACAATTCCCATCATGCCTGAACGGCGGGAATTGTCCGCTCTGGCCACCCTCCCACGTGGCGGTTCCTCCCCCGCACAAAGATCTTGACGCCCCCTGGGTCCTGCCATGGTGGACTGAATCTATTGTAGGAACTCGCGTAGGGAATTGCGCGGCCTTGTACCGACCGCAACGAAACTGCATTGGTCGCCGGGTGGAAGTGCCCACAGAACGCATCCCGCCATTGGCACAGATCATGCCCTTTCGCGAGAGGCTTACTCCGTCGGTCACGGTCAGCTTTGCGTGCGTGAAGCATGCTGGCACCTTGATTTGGGCAGGGAGACTGGAAGACCCAGCCGGGTGCGCTACTGCTCCGACACGGGCTGGTCAACCCTCAGGAAGGGGGACCTCATCCTCTGCTGCAGTGTTCGTGTGCTTCCCCTTGAGATCTCCAAAATCACGACTTTTAGCAAAGAGGGATTCCGGTCGGGCCATCTGCGGCGGGACCAGGCAAGGCATCAAGGCTGCACCCGATGCTCTTTCCCCCACACATCCGCCGAAGCGAACCTGATTCTGCCCTGCTCTGGACCGACACCTTCGGAGCGCCGATCTAAGCCTTCCGGCTTTTCTGACCCCTGATCCGCAGGTTGTGGGTTCGAGGCCCATGCGGCCCACCCTCAACAAACTCCTAATGCCCTGCATCTCTGCGCGCTTTCGAATTCCGCTCCTATCGGCCTTGGTGCCGCCACGTTCCAAGTCTGCAGTTAGGCCTATGCCCCGGGCTGTTCTGCCGCTTCCCGCGCATTCCCGGAGACCTCTGGCCCGACTGACATAAACGTTGAGGGGTGGTGATGCTGGCATGGCCAAAGTAAGAGGAAATCGCAAAGGCACCGGCACCCTCCACAGCGGCCGGGATGACGTGAGCTTGCCATTGGAGGAGTTCGAGGCCCGCATCATGCCGCGGGCGAGGCGCGCCAGCTCCGGAACGCGCCACGGCTTACTCAAGACGAAGCGTGCAAAGGCAGGCAAATCGGGGCCGCCCGGAAATTCGCCCATTGCCGTCGGATGCTGGGTATTCCTCCGCGAGGCCATCGGCACTCATCAGCCTATCACCCAGGTGGGGTGGGGTGAGGCGCCTCCCAGCGAGCATTGGATCTAATACTGAGATTGAGGGCATTGTTCCATTCGACACTTGCACAAGCAGGCAAGATGGGTACAATTTCCGTGGCAAGCAAAGCGCTGACTCGCCTGGCAAAGGTGCGGCGGGGACCTGATAGGCCTGGAAGGGGGACAAGCGACGATGGCAGGGGAGGTAGCTGCGCTCCATTGGGCCGAGCCTCTCCCTGCGGGTTGCCCACCGCATGACGCCGTGCGGCCCCAAAATGAGCCGTATTATCGCCTCGTAGCGTCAATACCTCCCACAGAGCGCGACTTCTGGTCTCACAAGATGCTCTATCCGGCCAAGGCGTTCAGCGCAGGTGAGTGCTTGGCCAGGTCCTGTTCTTTGCTTGCCTCGTATGAAAGTTGCCTGAACATGTCGAAACTGACAAGGTTCAAGAACAGGAGCATGAAGGTGGTTTGCATAACCCTCCCGCCCGACAGCGGGCTTGTACTCAAAACCGGTCGAGATCCAGAGCACTACTCATGGTGGAGGACCGTGGACTTCGACCCGATTACCACTTCCGTGCCCATTTTGGAACCCTGAAGCTCTCTTGGTAACCATGCGCACCCTTGCCCATTTGGAAACGCTAGTTCACTACGACGGGCCACAGGTTTTCATTGCCAGGGACCAAGTAGGGATGCACTACGTTTGTCTCCTGGTCGAAGAGGAGGACAATTTAGACACATACCTAACCGTCCCAGTATCACAGGGTCGGCTTTCACATCTCATCGCAAGGGAGCTGGACCTTCGGGCGGTCTTTGAGACGTCAGAAACAGGCGAGTTCTACGTAGGCAAAGTCGCCGGCGGCGATCTGACGCAGATCACAATAACGCCGATTCAGACCAGCGAGGTTTCACAGAACTGGCTGCCTGATCCTGGATTCCTGCTACCGGAACTCCCACCGCCAGACGAGGACATTGCAAGGGAGGCAATTCGACGACGACGCGCCATCATACGCTACAGCCTGTCCCCTCCCGAGGCAGAGCAAGAGTCCAAAATCAGCGCGGAACACTTAAGTCAGGCCGTGCGGCTGCTGCAGCGAGTCGTGACCCATGCCTACCAGAAGGCTTTGCGCGATCTGAGTGCGGACATGCGCGAGATCCTGGCTGCTCCCGAACAATACCAGCTCGAGGTCTACGGATTCTCTCAGGGATCATTTACCCTCTACGTGCAAACCGCTGCCCCGGCGGATCTCTTTGGCTACTCCCAGATCGCAAGGGCCCTCGAAGTGTTAGACGATGTTGTTCGGGAGGTCGACGACAAGGACCGATCCATCGAGGCGGTAGCCAAATACGGGGGACACTTCGCAACTGCTTACAAGGACCTGCTCAAGTTTGTCGCTGAGACTTCGACGCCCATCTCCTATGAGTGGTCCATGCCCGAGGGACGATTCGAGGCCAGGAAACAGATCTTCACTGCTCAAGCCAGGAAGGTGTACGAAGCCCTAAGCAGCCGCATCGACATTGCATTGGAGAAGCGGGTACTCGTGGGAAGGCTCACAAAGGTCGACGAGAACACCGGATCGTGGAGACTGCGTTCGGAAGAGGATAACAAGGAGTACTCGGGCAAGTGCGATCCGGCCACTCGAGTTGAGCTCGCAGGCCTCGTCATCGAAACTCAGAGGTACGAGTTTCAATGTGAGGAGAGACTTTTCGAGGAGCGCGGAACAGGGAGAGAGATCACAAGACTTATTCTCAGACGGTATCGTGCACTGTAGCACGAGGTTTCACGCCGATTTCACAGCCCTCAAAGGTGCGTCCAGCACGCCGGCGAGCGAGCAGACGCAGCCGCTTTGTCAAGCTACAACTGACACCTCACACCCCCTCCTGCCGGCGTTCTCGGTTGGCCAACCCTTGCCCAATTATTGGAAAGCTCTACACTGCCGACCACCATGTATTGTTCACCTGTTTGGCGGCTTCCTCAGCGAAAACAAGGGGAAATCTACGCTTCTTAGTCATGGCCTACGAATGATACAATACAAATCTCTAATTAGGAGGAAGAAAAATGAAAATCAAATTATCCGACATCAAACCTTCGCCTCGTGCGATTAGAAAAACTTGGTCAGAAGAAGGACTGGAAGAATTAGCCCAATCTATTAAGGAACACGGGCTAATCGTTCCGATAAAAGTTAGACCCACAAACGGCAAGTTTGAGCTTGTCTATGGTCATCGCCGCGTAAAAGCAATGCGGCGTGCTGGCTTACAAGAGGCAGAGGCGTTCGTTGAGGCAGTAAATGACACGGAAGTACTGGTTCAGGCATTGATCGAGAATGTGCAACGAGAAGAAATGTTTCCGATTGATATTGCTAAGGCTCTCTTTGCAGTTCAGGAAGAGACTGGCTGGTCACAGAAGGATATGGCGCGGAGGGGGATAATGGGCGAAAGTTCCATACAGCATTATATGGCGCTTTTGACAGAAAGCCCCCAAATCCAAAAAATGATTGTTAGAGGTGCAGACGTGGTCGGCGCACCCAAGGGAACAGTAACAGAACATCATATTCGCTTGGTAAGACAAAGTGGGTTGCCGCAATCAGATCGTGAGGCTGTAATTAAGAAGGCCGCAAAAGAGGGACTTACAGCAGATCAAACTCGCCGTGTGGCTGAGACTGTCAAGGCTGCCCCTGGCGAACAGGCAAAGAAAAAAGTTCTACAGTGGGAATATAGCCCTGTACTTCATGATCCTGAGCGTGTAAAGGCCAGAGCCGATCAATACGGAGCACATGATACACTTTATCGAGAACGAACTCCAAAAGCCGACAAGGGGTGGCGCGATGCTCCAGAAGTGAAGGCGATCATTGATAGTATCCGTCAAGTTCACAATTCCTTTCTGCCTGACTGGCAGAAATCTACACAGAAGATGTCACCTGAGGCTAGGAAGTTTGTTGGGCGCTTGGTTCGCAACTTAGCAACAGATTTGAAGACATGGTCGGATAAGCTAGAGAGGTAAGAATGGCTAAAGATGAAGATGAAGACGCATTAACCCATTATAAGGAACTGGCAATTCAAACCTATAAATGGATGGAAAATGTTGGTGCAGTTTATGATGAAGAAAAACACACTCGTCGTACAGTTACGGTTGACGATTGGGCGAAGAATTTTGCAATCTATTTAAAGGCAGATGGTGAGCCAAGTCAGAATTCTTATCAAGAATGGGCGCATGTCAAACTTGAGATGATTGGGTTGGGCTACGCTATTGCTATCAGTCCAACAGGTCACTATCTTGGACAAGAAGGCGAACAAGCGACAAACATCATATACAACATTATTCATGGTCTGGCAAGAATTAGAAGGGCGACATTACAGTTGGAGAAGGTTAAAGAAAGTGGGAAATATGAAGCTGTCAGAAAACAATTGCGAGGAAAGATTAATCCTAGCAAGATGATGGGATTGATTGAGGCATCTAAAGGAGTTTCGGCTTTGGGTTATTATCAATTTGAAGCCAGTGGTGATTTACTCCTGCTAGTCGCTGATACCGAAGAGAAAGGCAAGGATAAATTGTAAGCGACAACACAGAGAAGGCGAATAGGAAGACAACTAACGAAAAGCCAATATCCCTTTTTCGCCTCGACTTCAAGGGGGCGATGGTCGCCTTACTGAGGGTCAAGGCGCCTCTAAAAGAGAAGAAACCAGCTAAGAAGAGGAATTCAAAACGAGAATAGCACCAAATGAAGATGACGAACTAATCAGGGTTCGCCATCTTCATTTGGGTCTGCAAAGTATACGATCGCCTTTCCGGGTTTAGGGGCGGGCCAATGTACGGCGGTAGATTGCAGGACAACTCCAAAAATGTGAACAACGTGAGACCATGTTGAACTGATTCGGCTTGACCTCCGTGGCCCTAGCAGGGTCGCCTCCTACCTCCTGGAGTCTCCTTCTCCTCCTGAGCTATGTCGGCCAAGGCTAGCGTTCGCCCTGGTCGGCATCGTTTTTGAAAGATTGCCCCTCGTAGCGCGACGCGAGGGGGACGGGCCGGCCACAAGGGGCAGTGGGAGTGGATCCCTTCACAGCCATGAGTCAAGCCCGTGGGCCTCGTGGGAGCGTAGCAAGTCAGTATCAGAAAGCATCAAGTAGTGCGAGGTCATCTCTGTGGTGGCATGACCCATGAGACGGGAGATGGTGATCACGTCCATTCCCTGCCTCAAGGACATAAGGGCAAAGGTGCGCCTGAGCGCGTGTGGTGTGACCTTGAGGCCCGCCCGCTTGCTGAGGCGAGCGAATAGGGCCTGCACCCCTCGTTGGGTAAGCCTCATCCCGTCCCTGGTCTGCCACAGCGGAGCGGAGGGCTGGCGATTGTGGGCTTCTTATTGCCCTGCCATTCTTGCCTCGAGTCGAACCAGCCTTGCTCGGCGGAGCCGGGCATCATAGCTCGAGACCCTTGGTGGACTACCGTTGAGCGACAGGGGCTGCAATGAGAGTCGGCAGGTATCGGAAAGGGCGACGCCATGATGCTGCAAGAGGCACGCACCAGTTGGGTCAATACCACCATGAAGAGAACCGGAGCATCGCGTCCAGGGGCCCGGCTCTTCTCTGCCAGCCTCCATGTCTTCGATCGGATCGCGCTGCGTTTGTCAGGAGGCCGAGGCACGCTCACGGAGGCCTTGGGTGGACTGCCGATTGTCACGGTCGCGACGAAAGGCGCCAGGACTGGGAGGCCTCGCTCCGTGCCGTTAGTAGCCACTCCAGACGGCGAGGATCTCATCGTGATTGCCTCGAACTGGGGCAGGCCGCGTCATCCGTCCTGGTATTACAACCTCAAGGCAAGTCCAAAGGTCACGGTGACCTTCTGCAATCGAACTCAGGACTATATCGCTCGGGAAGTGGAAGGCGCAGAGCGAGAAGCTTGCTGGAGTAAGGCTGTGGAGGTGTATCCTGGGGACGCCGCGTATGAGAAGCGCTGTGCACCCAGGAAGATTCCGGTAATCGTGTTGGCTCCCAGCGCCGCGTGAGGTGGCTGGCCAATTCACTTCATCCGGGCAAGGAGCCAGGAGTGGACATCGGAAATGCGTCGCAGGGCGAGAGTGAGATGACCGTCGTCAGCCGAGAGCCGAGCGTCCGCACTGGGGATATGCCCTGCAAGCCACTCGCCGTGAGAAAACGGCACGAACCGGTCGTGCTTGCCGTGCCAAAGCAGAACAGGTATCTGAATGTGGTCCAGTTCGAAACCCCACGGCGTTGTGAAGGCAATGTCGTCATCGACCCAGCCATCCCTCCTTTCGGTGATGGCTTCGCGAATCCAGCTGAGGAAAAAGGCCGCGAAGTCGGCTGAGAACACCGCGGCGTCCACCGGACTGAGGAGGGAACGAAATGCCTGAGCGAACGACTCGGGATCGGCAGCCAACATCCCCGGGGCACTTGTTTCCACAAACGACTGAAGCGCGTCCCGGCCTGCGAGCGCCGCATTGAATTCCGTCACATTGTCCTCACCCATCCCGGCAAACCAGTCCAGCCCCTCGGACGGATAGGGCGCAGGGGAGCCCAGCGCAGCCGCGGCGACCACCAGATCCGGCAGCAGGGCAGCACAGGCGAGAGCGTGCGGGCCTCCACCTGATATTCCCCAAACGGACAGGCGAGCGATCCCAAGGGCCTTGGCAATGGCCGCCACGTCGTGCGCCGCACTCGCCACGGAACGGCCCGGAACGGCACTGGAACCTCCATAGCCAGGTCGGTCATAGCCGATCAGCCGGATGCCGCGGGAAACTGCGTCCTCGACCCAGAGGTGGTAGAGGAGTCTCGAGCATGGTGTTCCGCTGTGGACCAAGACGGGTACCCCGTCCGGTTGGCCCGCCTCGATGATCCGGATCTCGCGGCCGCTCTGAGTTGAAATGGTCCGCTCGGATTCAAACATGTGGCACCTCGAAATCGCAAGCTATGGCATCTACGCAGCCTGACTTTTGCTGAAACGATTTGGGGTGGGACGGCCCCTGAGGCTGTGTCGCTTACGGCCCCCTCCTCAATCATTATGGAGCATGTGTACTAGATCTGCAAATTCGTGTCCGATCGTCTAGGAGTGGGCTTTATCCGGGGATGGTCTCTAGTCGAGTACTACGTCAAGGGCAAACTCGAATTGTGCTATTGCGTCCGCGGTTCGTGGTGGCCGGGGCTGGGCTCGCCTGCTCTGAGACCAGTCCAACCTGCCCCGGACCGGCAGGTCGGGGGCCGCCGGGAACCAGCGGCCGTCGGACCTCTAGTCCGCAGGCTCACAAGCCAACGCCGGGTTGCCCCCGGATGAACGAGGGAGGCAGTCGTGACGGGCCGCTTCTCTCTTCACTCCGCCTCGAGAAGCCGTCGTTCGTCATCTGGCCTCATAGTCCCCAGGTAGTTCTCCGCCATCGCCAGCGAACTTCTTGCCCCTGAATGAGGTCGGCCAAGGCTACCGCTGTCCTGGCTGGCATCGTCTTGGAAAATGGGCCCCTCGTGGCGAGACCCGAAAGAGACAAGGCGTCCGGGCCCTCATCGTCCCGTCCATGGTTCTGCTGGCCGGGATCGTTGCCTGCGGAGGCGATCCGGTGCTGGCGATCATCGCCTTTGCCGTCTGGGCGTTCGCCGTCTGGGAAGGCGGCTGGTGAGGGGGCCATGCAAGTCGGCTCGGACTCCCCTGCCTTGCGCCCTAATTGTTACAACTACATGGAATGGAGACGCCCAGAGGTTGATTCGGGTGTAGAGTACGTAGTTGACGCGCCATCCCGCAAGCTTGGGAGAGAGCCTGTACGCGGCACTAAGGGGACCCGCAGCACCTTTGCCTCGCACGGCATTGTAGGGGGAAACCGCCACTTTGTCTCAGTCTCACTGCTAGGGAAGAACGTCTTTCTGATCTGGAAGCAATGACCTGCTGGCGTGTGCTTGGTCACCAGGCCAGCGGTGAGCGAACAGTGAAACCGGCCGGATCGATGGGCCGGATTTTGCTTTTGTCAGGCGGAGTGGATGAGGTGGGGCTTCTGTAAGGGCAGAGGGGTGAGTCGCGAAGCGCTGGGGCTGTGGCTGCGGACTGCCCAGGTGAGTGAAACGCCCGTTCCAATCGTCGAAGCGACGTGACAATCCGGGAAGGGAGGTGATGCCCAAGGGCTCGACACCCAACGTTGCCTCCGTTGAGTGCTCTCGAGTTGACAGGAGGTCGGGATCGCAAGATGTCCGGATGATGGATAGTTCTGCGGCCTGCGCAGACCGAGGCATGCCTCTCGGCCGAAGGCCCATGGAGGAGAGGACCATGAATCACAAGAGACTGTTATTGCAATTGGCTGGCTTGACCTTGGTCTTGGTGCTTTCAGGGGCATGTGCCACATCCCAGCCGATACCCACGGCTACGCCGATGCCCACGGCTATGCCCGCGCCGCCTACGGCTACGCCAGCCCCACCCACGCCCCCCGCAGTACCGACTGTAGCAGCCATAGCGTCACCAACCGAGTTCTCCAGCCTGAGCCCATCCCCTCGGAAGTATATGGGCATGGCCTACGACGCCAAGGCCGACCGGGTCATGTTGTTTGGCGGGCTTGCGGGGCCCATGTTCGCCGGTTACCCAATACCCTGGAATGGTGAGACCTGGGCCTACGACGTGGCCGCCGATAAATGGACCCAGATGAAGCCGCCTTCGGGACCCACGGCTAGATTTGCTGCCGCGATGGCCTACGACGCCAAGGCCGACCGCATCATTCTGTTCGGTGGAGCGATTACTGAGCAGTGGTATCTGAACGACACATGGGCCTATGACTACAACACGAATACATGGACGCAGCTGGCGCAAGGGCCTCCGGGTCGTAGTTTCGGTGGAATGGTCTACGACTCGGCGTCGGACCGGATCATTCTCTTTGGCGGTGGTTGCTGGCAATGCAACGGGTCTTCGTACAACGACACCTGGGCGTATGATTACAACACGAATACCTGGACCGACATGAAGCCGAGTATCAGCCCTCCACTCCAGAACAGCCAAGTAATGGCCTATGACGCGAAGGCCGACCGGGTGATCATGTGGGGCGGGGATACTGGCTGGGATGAGGATTCCACAGTAAAGAAGGACCAAGGGGTATGGTCGTACGACTACAACACGAACACATGGCAAGAGATCAAACCTGGCAAGGGACTGTGGCCTGACCTCCGCGACAACGCCGCGATGGCCTACGATGCCAAGTCGGACCGGATGATCGTGTCCGGCGGTTATTACGACGTGGGCACCGATGAGACCTGGGCTTACGACTACAACGCCAATACCTGGACGAAGCTGGAACCGAATACGGCAGGCGGCAAGCTGTCTTCGTCCGCCATGGTGTATAGCACCGCCGCGGATCGAGTCATTCTGTTTGGCGGCCTGGTTGGTGGCGTGGATTCCAATTACACAGGCTATGCGTGGACCTTCGATTTCAGTGGTAATCCCATTTACACAGGCGAAACCTGGAGCTACGATTTCAACACGAACACGTGGACAGACGTGACGCCACATTCGTGAGGCCTTCGTGGCCTGATCCGTCAAGGGGGCCAGTATGGAGCTGATCCGTGAAGAGGTAGGGCGCCGCTGACTAGAATTCTCGGCTTGATCCTCGCCACTGCCTGCGGTAGCCGAAAACTTCATCCCCGCAGGTCGAGGTGGGTGAATCGGGAAGAGCGCAAGGGACAATGACGTGGAGGAAGGTGGAGTGGGGAGGGGTATCCCCTAGGTCGGAAACTGAGTCTAGCCGGCCGCTATTGCCGCGAGTCCGCGAAGGATGTTAGATCGGAGACCTGCAAGAGAATCAATGTGTCAATTGGGGTCTGAGGCATCAGAACGAGAGGAAGAAAACCGAGGCTGAAATGGCCTCGATTCCTTTTCTTCGTAGCGTGGCGCTGGGCCTGCACCTCCTCAAGTCAGTCCGGCCCACGGATTGGCAGGCCGGGAACCAGCGGGGGCCAACGACCTCTGGACTTCTAATCCGCAGGTTCACGGTTCAAGTCCGTGCAGGGGCGCTAGGTCTGTAGCCACACGGCTTACAGGCCGAGTCCGGGCTGCTCCCGGATGCACGGGAGAGGCGGCCGTGATGGGCCGATTCTCTATTCACATCACCTCGAGGAACCGGCGCACGTCATCGGGCCCCAGTGTGGCCGTGTAATTCTCTAGCATCGCCAACGAACCTCCCAAGCTGAACGGTCCGCTGAGGCGAGCCCACCTCAACCACCTCGAAGACTCTTGCCTTGTGTACGAAGGCGATCTCGGCATTGGCCCCTCAGCCACGGGGGGTCGCGTTGGCAGAGGGTCTGACCTGAACCGGCGGGCCAGGCGATTGTGTCTTGCGCCTCCAAGTGATTGACAGGAGCAGCGCGGCCGACCACATTCGGGGTTGCCACGCCCACCTGCCGCCGTGACTGTTTCAAATGTAATGAATAAAGGCGCGCATTAGTTGATTCGGATGTATAGTGGAGGGTGACGTGCCGCCCGGCGTCGGGACAGAGCTGGGACGTCGCTCCAAGGGGACCCGCAGCACCTCTGCCTCGCACGGCATTCTTGGGGGAAACCGCCACTTTGTCTCAGTCGCTCTGCTAGGGAAGAACGTCTTTTTGATCTGGAAGCCTTGACCCGCTGGCCGCGGTTGGTCACTAGGCCAGCGGAGAGCCAACAGTGAAACCGGCCGGATCGATGGGCCGGATTTGTCTTTTTCCAGGAGGAGCGAATGATGCCGGACTCCTGTGAAGAGACAGGGGCAACCCACAAAGCACAAGGGCTGTGGCTCCAACCTATTTGGTGAGTGTGGCGTGGGCGCCATGACTTAGGTCTCGACGAATCGCTTGCCCCGGACTGCCGAGTGTCTATTGGTGGACTTGGCCGGGGCGGGAATGGACTACCGTGGGGTCGCGTGAGGCGAGAAGCCTTCCAATCATCAAAAGCGACGTAACAATCCGGGAAGCGAGGTGATGCTGAAGGGATCGACACCCAACTTTGTCCTCGGTTCCGTGCTCTCGAGTTGAGAGGAGGTCGGCATGGAGAAGCAGATGGCTACCGGTTTGAAGACGACATTCCTCGTGCATTTTATTGTTGCCTTGATCTTCGGGCTCACCCTCTTGCTATTGCCGCAAGCCTGGACCTTGGTTGGGTTTCCCGTCCGTGAGGTTCCACCTTACAGGCTGGTAGGGGCGGCAATGCTTGGCTTCGCGGCCAGCTCGTGGTTGTCCTACAAGGCGACGGTCTGGGAGAAGGTGAGAATCGTGGTTCAGATGGAGATCGTCTGGACCGTCCTGGCCGCGCTGGTCTTTCTGTGGGGCGTCCTCTTCGCAGCGCTCCCTGTCTTCGGGTGGGTCGGCTTTGTCCTCATGGTGGGCTTTGCCGCTGCCTTCATCGTGTTCTATGCGCGGAGCTAGGCTTGGAGACGGCATGGGGCACAGGTTCACGCACCTCGAATCAAGCCCCGTGCCGTCCTTAGGCGCCGACTGTTCGGTCGGGCTGCGGCTTGGCTACATGTCATTCGGCCCGCGGAGTTGGAGATGACCTGCTCGCCGAGCTGCGCGAGAATGAGTCTGTCGTTGCCCGCAACAGGGTACGCATACCAGCATTTCCATTTTGCTCTTGAACTGCTTTTCAGGTGGACCAGATGGACCAGCCGCAACAGTATCCCGACAGTTCGCGTGCCCTTTATTGGCCAACCATGCCCACAAGGGCGCTGTTGAATCGCTAGTTGGGCTGCGCGCGGAGGTGATGCCCCTTCCATTCGGCAAGCTGTGCGAAATCGGCACACCAAGTTAGCTGTCCCGGAGAGGAGGCGAAAGAATGGCCAAGGTAGAGAAATCCGTGTCGATCAAAGCCCCCGTCGAAAAGGTATTCGGCTACATGGCCGATCCCAGGAACCTGCCCGAGATCTGGCCCAGCATGGTCGAGGTGAAAGACGTCCAGCCTTCGCCCGCCGGCGGGTACAACTTTGGCTGGACGTACAAGATGGCCGGCATGCGCCTCGAAGGCGCCTCAGAGACCACCGAGTTTATCGCCAACCAGCGCAACGTAACCGAGAGCAAGAAAGGGATCCAGAGCAGGTTCATCTGGACCTACAAGGGGGAGGCTGGCGGCACAAAAGTGACCGTGCAGGTGGAATACAAAGTGCCCGTTCCCCTACTTGGCAAGCTGGCTGAGGCGTTCATCATCAAGCAGAACGAGCGTGAGTCGGACTTGGTCCTGGCGAACCTGAAGGCAAGGATGGAAACCTGAAGGTCGGCAAGCACATGAGAGCTGATTTCGCACAGCGTTCGGTTCCAAACCACGCCCCGCTTCCTCACCACGGGTACCATAGCCGCAGCCCTCGAGCATCGCCCGGTGAAGGGCGGGGCGTGGCAAACCTCGAGTCCTGCCATCACCATCCATTTATGATGAGTGAGGCGTCGGCGCCATGACTTAGGTCTCGACTAATCGCTTGGTGCGATCTGCCCAGTGTCTATTGGTCGACTTGGCTGGGCCAGTAATGGACTTTCAAGGGGTCGCGTGAGACGAGAAGCCTTCCAATCATCGAAAGCGACATGACAATCCGGGAAGGGAGGTGATGCCCAACGGGTCGGCACCCAGCTTTGCCCCCGTAAACACTTGACAGTACCTCATAGCACACCTACAGCTTGTGCACCGGCTTAGACTCTTCGTCCTGACCATCATGTGAGCACTGGATGCCCGGGAGGGGCGAAAAAATGACAGATCAATTGACAAAGATCGTTCAAGAAGTCAAGCAGGCTATCGGGGAGGTCCAGTCCAGGATCCGGGGCAACGGATACCAGATTGCAAAGATTGAGCTTGAGCTAAAGACGTCGCTCGATTACACGGGGGGTGCCGAATCGCCTAAAATAATCGGAGTGGTCCTTTCTGCCTCGGCTAAGCATACTGACGCCCAGACGATCCAATTGACCCTCGTGCCATCTAAACGACCTGCATTGGAGCCAAGGGCTGAAACGATCAGCGAGCAACTTGCCAAGGCAATCACGGTCATAAGCGCCGCTGTCAAGGAAGCCGCAGCTTCCGCCACCGCCCTCGACCTATCCGAGGCCTCCGTCACGCTCAATTTTGCCACAGACACCCAGGGGAAGATCTCTGTGATCGTCATGGCCGGAATGGACTTCGTTAGCTCGCACACGATCAAGTTGACTCTGAAGCCGCTATAACGTCCGGGACTTCCTTAAGCGGCCTGACTACTCGGCGGAGCGGACCCGCCTAGCTCGGCCAACTGGGAGTCCGATTCGCCCGCCAATCTGGCCCAGAGCGAAGGAAGCGGCACCATAGAGTCTGAGGCATCAGAACGAGAAACAAGGAACCGAGGCTGAAATGGCCTCGGTTCCTTTTCTTGATGGCGGAGGCTGGACTCGCCTGGCCCGAGGACAGTGGAGCCCCCGGATCGGCAGGCCGGGGCCGCGGGGGGATCCAGCGACCTCTGGACCTCTAATCCGCAGGCTCACGAGGCAAGGTTGATGTACCCCCGACTCGAGCTTGGGGAATGTCAAGGGAAATGTACAACCCCCTTCGTGAGCGGCGCAGCCGCTGTCCGCTGGTGCCGATGTTAGCCCGCACTTGGCCCTTCTGCATTTTAAGACGGTGGATAATAATCCTCGGGCCAACCACCAGTGGGTTCTATGGCAAATGTATCCCTGACCGCGTGAGCCGGACCGAATTTAAATCCCTTCGAAGGAACAATGGCGGCCCCTTCGTTGCATTCATTCCATGCTCCAACGATCGTCATTTTCAAATCCGGCTCGGCATACCTGGCGCCTATTTCCGCCATCTCTTTGGCTGTATCGTAAGATACACCCTCATGTCTGTCAACTAGGAATGTGTATTGGCCCGCTTCATAGAGCAAACGGTCTGAGACTCCCGCGGGTGATATCGGTGGGACCAGTTTGGCTCCGTACTTGTGAGCAATTGTCCCCCACAGGTCACAGGCCTGCTGGTAGCCTATGATCATATCTTGGAACGGCGTCACCACATGGTTGAAGTCCTGAAGGCTGTGCCATTCATACCCTGCTCGCCACATGTAGTAGGAAGTGATGGCGTCAAACAGTTTTACCTGTCTGCGGATGTAGTCTGCGCTCTGGTATTTGGGGTCAGTTTTCACTGCAAAAGGTTCAGCCATTACATCGCCCACAAGAAATATGTCTTCACCCAGATTGCTACGCAACAGGTCTACGCTTTTCTCCAATTCGTCCAAGCCCATAAAGTAAGCGACCAGGCCTGCCTCGAAATAAAAAATGACCGGCCTCCCGTCCGGTAGTCTCTTGTAGCGTGGGTGTTGCAGGTGCCCAGACAAGAATTCTCTTGCTTCTTTGACTACACCCGTTGACAATGGGTAAGCGGGCGTTTCTCCAGGAAGATAAGGTCCGGCGTTGAACATGAGAGAGTAGTTGATTTCAAAAGGCGGATCACTTGCGGGCAGAAACAATGTATCTATTCGTTTCTCCCAAGGTGAATCGGGAAATGCTACAGGCATGACAAAAGTTGTGATGCCATGTTCTCGCGCCCACTTTATGTCTATGCTCATGGTGCGAGGGTCTTGTTGCTCCCCATAAAGGGGCACTACCGTTGCGTATCCGTAACCAGTACTCTCATCCGCTCCATTAGTGAGGCCTCTAAAATACAAATAGTAGGCATAAACATCAAAATTCGTACTGACCGGCTTCGGTGACGGCACAGGGAGGGGTGTGTTGGCGTCACACACGCCGGTGGTATCGGGCGGGGGGTGGCGTCGGACTGGAGCTTGGGGACGGACTGGTGGTCAGGATACGAGGTGTACAAGCGGACACCACGCCGGCACCGGCCATGGCACCCGTCAATTTCAGAAGATCACGACGTGAGAGTCTGCGTTTCATAGATGCTCCTTTCTGCAATCTATGCACTCACTCGTACCGCCCAAGCGTGCTTATGGATGGGCTCAGCAGTAGCGGGCTTGCGCTTCGCTGGAAACGAAAGCCCAGATGGCAGAATTACCCACTCATTATTGCACAACATCTGGTTCACGGTTCAAGTCCGTGCAGGGGCGCTAGGCCTGGAGCCACACGGGTCACAGGCCGAGTCCGGGGGCCTCCCGGATGAAATGGAGAGGCAGCCGTGACAGGCTGCCTTTCCATTTGGGCGGCCCATCGGGCCGCCTACATCTTCTCGAGGGCACTGACGGCCGCGGACGCAGCTGTGTTCGTAGCGTGCTTCATGCTGCGGGCGAGGCGCGCTAGCTTCGGAACGCGCCACGGCTTACTCAAGACGAAGCGCGCGAGGGCAGGGAAATTGGGGCCGCCGTCCGGTCCAGCCAAGTCGAACAGGGCCGGGTCGCTCGAGCCATCGTCGGCGCGGTCGCTAATGGCCCGGAACACGGACCATGGGCAGTGCCGATCCTCGCAGACCGCGGCGATCGCGGCGGTCTCCATATCGACTGCAATGACGCCCTGTTGTTCGAGGCGGACCAGGTCGTCCTGGTCGACCAGCAGCTCGTCCGATGTGACCAGCGTTCCTCGGGGGGCGGTGGAACCAAGAAGGGTGGGCCGATGCTCGGTGCCGGTCGATAGGTCAATGACGAGATCCGGTACGACGAGGTCCCCGATCTCAACGCTCGGTCCAATGCCCCCCGCAATCTTGACCACAATGAGATGATCGATCGAGGTGAAGTCGAGGACACGTTCCGCCGTGCGCGCGGCGGCGCGGGTTCCAATCCCTGTTGTCGTCGCGACGACTTCGACCCGGCCGACCACGCCCGAGATGAGAGCGCCATCGTCGGATCGCCTCCGGCTGAGGGAGAGGGAGCGCACAAGGGGGCGGAGTTCGGGTCGCATCGGTGCGAGGATCGCAACCCGGCGAGAAGGTGCAGGGGTGGTCACGTCTCCATTTTACCTAGTGGCGGAGCTCCACGCCCGTGACCGCGTAAGCAGATGGACCTCGGCCACATGAACGCCACTTGGCGTCCTTGAGCGGATGACGGCAAACGGCGCACCAGATCAGTCATCAAGGCATGACCGACCAACTGGTGATCCTCCGGATCCCCATCCGGTTGACAATCGCGCGCCGCGAATGTCGGCCCATTACCCGGGCGAGGCAATTGGACTGTGAGATTTCCTGATTCGGTGTTCAGCAGTCCAACATTGCCGAACACGAGCGGGTTGCCGCCCGCTTCTAATCCGCAGGCTGTGGGTTCAAGTCCCGCCAGGGGCGCCTTTTGGTCCCCCGCAGTACCCGCCCCAGGCGAGGGTCGTTCGTGCCCGCTCCGACAGCAGGCGTAGAGAACGCGACCGGTCGCCGCGGACCGCTCGGCTCATGCCTCCCAATCGTTCGGTGCTAGAATGGAAGAGCGGCCTCCCCATGTCCGGCCGCGCAATTCCTCCAGTGCGGGTCCGTGAAATGAAACTTCACTCTCGACCTCGTGACGCAGAAGGAGGGAAGGATGGGCATCCCGTTTCCAAGCGAGGCATGGCTCAAGGCTCTCGAGGATCAGCTCAACCAGAGCCAAACGTACCGCGACATCGCCAAGAACTGGGAAGGCGACATGTGCGTCGTGCTCGATCCCGAGGGCGACCTTAAGGAGCCTGTTGGCATGTACCTGGACCTGTGGCACGGAGAGTGCCGTGCGGCCAGAGTCCTGGCTGCAGGGGAGCTACCTGTGGCCGCTTTCGTCCTGCGCGCACCCTTCTCGCGTTTCGTGGCCATCCTTCAAGGCAAGCTGGACCCGATCACGGCCATGATGACCGGTCGGCTTTCGGTCAAGGGCAATATGGCGGTGATGATGCGCAGCATCCCAACTGTGTTGGAGTTTGTCCGGCAATGCAGGGCCGTCGATACCGACTTCGTCGGCTCTGGCGTTGGCGCCTGACTCGCCGTAAAGCGCCCGGGCTAGGATTGACGGCCGGCAACACTGAGGATTTCTTCCCCGATTCGTTCGATCGCCTCGGGCCTCGACGACGCAGCCACTTCGCCGACTCCTTGCGGCTGCTTGGGATGAGGAGGGATCTGGGATGAAGGAGTTTTTTGGGCGCCTCCTCCGTGTTGACTTGGGCTCCGGCCAAATTGGAGAATTCCAGGTCGAGGATGAAGAGATTGGCAACTACCTGGGGGGAGCTTCCCTGGCGGCGCACCTCCTGTACCCGCAGCTCCGGGCCGAGACGGATCCCCTCGCGCCGGAGTCCCCCCTGGTCCTCTTGAACGGTCCTCTGAGTGCAACCGCTGGACCGACCGTCGGGCGCTGGGTCATTTGCGCTCGATCGCCGGCGACCGGCCTTTGGGGGGAATCCAATTGCGGTGGATTCTTTGGAGCCGAGCTGCGCTTCGCCAGCTATGACGGCGTCTGGCTGGAGGGACGGGCGAGCGAGCCGGTCTACCTGTCGATCACCCCAGATCGAGTTGAGATCCGCCCAGCGAAGCACTTGTGGGGCAAGGCCGACACCTATGAGACGCAGGACCTCATCAAGCAGGAGTGGGGCCGCCCCGGGTCCCGGGTCGCCTGCATTGGGAGGGCAGGTGAGATGCAGAGCCCGCTGGCGGCCGTCCTGTGCGACCACGGTCGGGCCGCTGGGCGCACGGGGATGGGCGCTGTCCTGGGGTCCAAGAACCTCAAGGCGATCGCGGTCGAGGGCGGGCAGCCGCTCCGATATTGGGACCCCACGACCTACGGCGAACTACGAAGCCGAGCGAACCGGGAGCTCAAGCAGAACGCCTTTGCCACCATGATGCACTCCCTGGGGACGGCCGGAGCGCTCGACTTCCTGGATCTCCTTGGATTGATGCCAAAACGATACTACACCGGCGGAAGGATGGAGGAGGCGGATCGGGTCAGCGGCTCGACGATGGCGGAAACCATCCTGACAGGCATGGCGGCCTGTCATGCCTGCGTGATTGCCTGCGGGCGCAAAGTCGCACTCAGCGACGGGAAGAATCGCAAGGGGCCGGAATACGAGACCATCGTGGGCTTCGGCCCAAATCTGTTGATCGATCAATTGAGCGCGATTACGCGTTTGGGCGAGATGTGTGATCGGTTCGGATTGGACACCATCAGCCTCTCCAACACTATCGGGCTTGCGTTTCTCTTGTATTCTGAGGGCGTCCTGACGGCCAAGGATACCGACGGGGTGGAACTGCAGTGGGGGAGCGTTCCTGCGGCGGAGGCGATGGTCCGGCAGGCCGGCGAGGGGAGGGGGCTGGGTCCCCTTCTGGCACAAGGGTCGAGAGCCTTGGCCCGGGCTTATGGAGTTGAGGAAAAAGCCAACCAGGTCAACGGTCTGGAGCTCGCCTACCACGACCCCCGCGGAGGCTCGGGCATGGCTCTGGTGTATGCGACTTCCCCTCGAGGCGCCTGTCACAATCAGGGACCCTACTATCTGATGGAGACGGGTAACGCCCTCGAGGAGGTGGGAGTGCAGTTCATGGAACCGCGCCAGATTGAGGGGAAAGCCAGGAACGTGGCGCGGCATCAGGATTGGGTCACGGTATTGAACAGCCTGGTCATGTGCATCTTTGGGGTCATCCCCCCACATGAGGTCCAGGAGCTGGTCCACGCCGCGATTGGCTGGAGCGGGGATCTCGAGGATCTGATTAGGGCAGGTGAAAGAGCGTGGAACCTCAAACGGGCTATCAACTGCCGGCTGGGGTTGACCCGAGCCAATGATCGCTTGCCAAAGGAGTTCGCCCACGCTCTCACCGAGGGTGGCGCGGCAGGATTTGTGCCGGACTTTGATCAACTCCTGACCGATTACTACCGGGTGCGCGGCTGGGATGAGCGCACGGGCAAGCCCTTGCCCGAGACCCTGCAGCGTTTGGGCTTGCCGGATGTCTCCGTGGGGCTGTGGGGCTAGGCAAAGGGAGTGCTGCCTCGCGCGAGACGGGGATGTGAAATGGCCAAGATCGTAAGCGTGGGGACGATGCGGGATGTCGAAAAGGAGGCCGACGCGAGCGGTCTTGCTTACGATCGAATGATGGAAAATGCAGGCCATTCCGTGGCCCGAGCCATGGCCAAGGAATTCGGTCCGCTGGCAGGTCAGAGAATCCTCGTCCTGGCCGGACCGGGCAACAACGGCGGCGACGGGCTGGTGGCGGCGCACTGGTTGGCACTGGAAGGGGCCGAGGTCGTCGTTTTCCTCACCAAGGAGCGGGCCTCAAGCGACTCAAACCTGCGCCGACTCCTGGGCGGAAGGATCCCCGTGCATGACCTGGCCCAGGAGGGGGAACGAGCAGAATTCGATCGCGAGCTGAGGCGGACGGCTTGCTTTGTCGATGCCGTGTTTGGAACCGGGACCCGGCCGCCTCTGAAAGGGGTTCCGGCTGATTTGCTGGCCCAGGCCAAGGCGAGGCTGGAGGATCGGGAAACGCCACCCATCGTGGTTTCCGTGGATTGCCCTTCCGGTCTCGATTGTGACACGGGCGAGGTGGCTCCCCAAGCGATTCGAGCCACACTCACCGTGACCCTGGCCGCGGTCAAGAAAGGGTTGCTGCGATTTCCGGGGGCAGAGTATGTCGGCAAGATCATCGTGGGCGACATTGGTCTGGACCCCGACACGCCCGCTCTGAAGGGCATTGAGAGTGAGTTCCCCACGCCTGAGGATCTTCGCCCCTGGCTTCCCGAAAGGCCGCGACTCTCCCACAAAGGCACATTCGGCCGGGCGGTCATCGTGGCGGGCTCCGTCAACTTCCCCGGTGCCGCCGTTCTGGCGGCACGTTCGGCCTATCGTGTCGGAGCCGGGTTGGTCACCGTGGCGGTCCCCTCAGCGATCTACCCAGTGGCTGCCGCTCAGATTCCCGAAGCCACCTGGATGATCTTGCCGGATGAGTTGGGGGTAATCGCGGCAGAGGCCGCCGAAATCCTGCTGCGCGAAATGGGCGAGGCCCAGGCCATGGTCCTGGGACCGGGCTTCGGACAGCAGAAGACCACCGCGGAGTTCCTCCGGCGCATGTTGTCGCCTGGCCCATCCGCTCATCCTCACCTTGGTTTTCCTTTGCCTCAGCACCGCAACGAACCGGCCTCTGTCCGTTGGCCCCGCATGCTCATCGATGCCGACGCGCTAAAACTCCTGCGGCAGCTAGGCGCCTGGTGGGATCTTCTGCCCTCCGGGAGCGTGCTGACCCCTCATCCCGGCGAAATGGCCATATTGAGCGGGTTATCAAGAGATGAAATCCAGGCGGACCGGGAGGGGGTGGCGAGGCGTTTTGCCAAAGAGTGGAATGTCGTACTCGTGCTCAAAGGTGCCTTCTCGATTGTGGCTTCCCCGCAGGGAAGGATGGCGACCATCCCGTTCGCCACCCCAGCCCTGGCTCGAGCCGGGACAGGGGATGTGCTCAGCGGAACCATCGGGGGGCTTCTGGCACAGGGCGTGCCTTCCTGGGAAGCCGCGGTGCTGGGAGCCTATCTGCACGGCTGGGCGGGGGAGCTGGCGGCCGACGAGTGGGGAAGCACCGCTCCGGTCACGGCAGGCGACGTCAGCGAGACGATCGGTGAGGCGCTTTCCGAACTTGAGGCCCATCGCTCGAGAACCCCGGCGTTCCCTCGCGATTCTCGACCCTGACCCAATCGCTAGTGCAATTGAGGCACGAAGGGAGTGGCCTCGGGGGTCAAGGTCGGATTGACCATCATCGGCAGTCCGGATTGGATCAGAACGAAAGTGGTCTCCCCGGGGAGGATGCGGAAATCATTGTCGTACTTCCTCCACCAGACCCAGGCCGTGATCCGGTAGGTCCCCGCGGGAAGGTCGCTGATGGCGAAATTCTCGTGATAGGCATCATCCGGGTGAGTTACATCTGCAATGTAGGTCCAGCCCGGCCACACCTGTCCAGTGTCGAGGGAGGTGATGGTGTAGGGGGTCTTGGGCAAAGGCCAACCGTCAATGCTTTCGATCCGTCCTGCAACCACCCCCCATCCTTGAGGGGGGACCAGCCAGAGTTCGGGATTCCGAGTGGCATAGTAGGAATCCGCACCAATTCGCACCTCGAAGTGCAGATGGGGCCCCGTGGTATTCCCGGTCTTGCCCACCTCGCCGATTTCCTCCCCGCGTTGGACGTGATCCCCGATTTTCACGAAGATCTTCTGCAGGTGCGCGTAGGCTGTAAAGACAGGTTCCCCTTGGTACCCAAAGTCATGACGGATTGAGACAGCCAGCCCGTACGTGTCCTCCAGGTCGAAGTAGTGCTCGAATAGGCCAAACCCGGCCCAGCTGACCACCCCGTCGGCAGCAGCCAGCACGGGGGTTCCCTGCGGTGCCGGCATGTCGACCCCGGTATGCGTGTGCATGGCATTCATGTAGTTTTCCCCGTAACGATAGGTGGGATCGGCCCAATTCACCTCACCGGAGGCGATCGGACGAGCGAGCCAGTAATGATCTTCCGGGCGGAGTTGGAGAGGCACCGGGTACGACGGCGGCCTCCAGTTCAGGGAAGGAGGATCTTGTGAGAGCGGAATAGGTTGAAGGGTAGGGACCTCGGACGCCAGCGGAGTTGGATCGTCGGGAGTGGACGATGGGGTGGACGAGGGTTGGGCCAGCGGCGTGAAGGCATTCTCCCACGGAGCCCGAGTCCCGAGGACAAGAGCTGCAGCCAAGAGCGGTAAGAATACCAGGCCCCTACGCATGGCGTCTCTAGTATGGCGGCAAAGTCGGCCAACGGGTGTCCGTGGGGCGTGGCCCCCACCAGTAAGGCAGGGGCGTGGGAGTGGAGGACGGCGTCGGCGTGAGGAATTCACTCGGGGGGAGAATCTCGTTCATGGCGGACATCCAGTCCAGCCCGTCGGTGATGCGAAACTCCCAGTAGCGAATCCCGGGGTAGTAATCGCGCCAATTGGCGTCCGATGGTACTCGCTGCCAACCGAGTTCTTCGGCCAATTCGGTGAAGTCGGCATAATAGCCTTGCGGAATCGAGGCCAAGGGGGCCCCGCCCGCGTCATACTCCGAGGGGGTGCCGGAACTGCGAGCTTGGAAGTCCCAGGGCAGGGCGTGAAGAGGCTCTCCCTGAGTGCCATCCTGGGCGGCGGTTCGAACGTAGAGCCGCCAGAACTGGTTCTGGCCGACGGGATCGGGTACGATCTCCAGCCAGCCCTTCGCCGCTGCATCGCGGGAGACTGCAAACGACCTGCCAGTGCGCAGCCACGAGAGTTCCTCCGTTGGCGGGAGCGGAGTAGCCAAGCCAACATACGCGCTGTCGAGCGTCCCGAGAAAATCCCACCCCACTTCTTTCCGGATTTCACTCCGCAAGTTGTTGAAGCGATCGACCACCGAGGAGCTCAAGCGCGGGTCGGGGGCGTTCACGTTCAGAGGAACAAGTTTGCCTCCCATGGGCCCCACCGCGGTCAAAGTGGCCATCGCGCTTGGGGTCGAGGGAGCCTGCAAGGATTGGAGCCAGCCCGGAAGCGGGTTGGGCAAGGAGGCTGCGGTCCAAGAAATGCCACCCAGGTTTCCCGGCACCGGAAGGACCGTCGGGCCCAGACTTGGCTGGCCCGCCATCGAAACCTGCAGATATCCACCGGCAGGTGAGTTTTGATAGGTCGTCAGGAGAAGCTGGCCGTTGGGACTCCAGGCGGGCTGGGCCCCCTGACCGGCCAAGGTGGGTGCCAGAGATGGATCTGACAGGTTGAGGACATACACCCAGTGGTATCCGTCTTTTTGGACGGAATACGCGAGTTGTTTTCCATCCGGGCTGTAGGCCGGGCTTTCCTGATCTGGACCGGGAGTGTTCGCGATTGGGCTCTCTTGCAGGTTGTCCAGGTTCACAGCCAGGAGCTCAGCCTTCCCGTCCCGCTCCGAAACGAACGCGATCTGCCGCCCCAAAGGTGACCAGGCCGGTGAGAAATCCGGTACTGAATCCGAATCGCACCACACCGGTGGTCCGCCCGACGAAGGACTGATGCAGACCGCCAGATGCTCCCGAGCGTAGTGCTCGTAAGCCAACCATTTCCCGTCGGGCGACCAGGTGGGATGGCCATCGTAGTCGAGTGAGTTCGTGACGCGCGTGACTTGACCGCTGAGAAGGTCGAGCGTGTATATGTTCCAACTGCCATCGCGATGGGAGGCGAAGGCCAGGGTTCCCCCGTCTGGGCTGAACGCGGGGTCCCGATCTTCCTTGCCTGGATCTGAGAGGATCAAGGGCTTCGGGCTTCCCAAAGGCCAGGCCAGGATCTGCGTCTCCCCCAATCGCTCCACGGCCAAGGCCAGGGTGCCTGGCTGGCCATATAGGTTGATCGGTGTCGGCACCGCAAGGGTGGGGGACTCCGTTCCAGCAGCAATCGTCGCGGTCGGGGAGGGCGCAGGTGGGGTTTTTCCCGCGCCAGCGGTGGAACCGGGGGCAGGCAAGGCGGCCATGGGTGTCAGAAGGGGGGGCTTGGCCTGGGGAATAAGCTTGGGGGGCGTCGGGGCGGCGCCCAGGCAGCCTGCCAGCAAAGTCCCCAGCAGGGACACGAAAGCAACGACCACCCTTCCGGGCCGGAGGTCTCTCTGGCGGAGGTCGGAATCACGCGAGGCGCGGTCGCTTCCCTCCGAGGGGCCGACCTGAACGCACGCTCTGCGGCTTGGCCCTGTCAATTGTTCCTTTCTGGCCGGGGTTTTCTCGCCTCTGGCGCCTTCTCTACCGGGGGTTGCACTATGCATGCCGCGCAGTTGCCTGCAATTAAGCTCGGCCCGGCCCGCCCAATGCAATCAGATCTTGCCAGTCTGCTCCCATCACAACATTTCCTGCTCCGCGCGTCGGGCCAGCATTTCCGGCTTGCCCCTCGGGGTCAATAGTACGTCTCGGGAGTCGGGATTTCAAACGGCGCCTCGCAGACGTCCTGAGTTCCCTGGTCACGGGTCGCGAGGATCAGTGGAGCCACGAGCGCTCCAGGCCGAGCCTCATCCTTCAGGTGGAGCGTGATCTCCACCTCGGGCTCTTCCACGCCGACGACGACGGTTGAGGAAACCAGCAACCCATCCGGGCGGCGTATTTCCGCCTCGAGATTGGCAGCGCTCGGAAGGGACTGAGCGATGCATGCAGCCTCACACGCTGACCATCGGGATAAGCATGGACCTGAACGGCAAGGATTCGGACGGGCTCGTCCGGGAGTTCGTTCACAACCTCGGTTGAGTCTTCGGCATTCATATTCGCGCGATTATACCTTCCGGCGGATAGCGATCCCACGGCTCAGCGCGACCCTCCTTGTCGGCAAGGAGCCAACCCGTAGGGAGACACCGATATAATGTGTCCCAGATCGTGACGTTGGCCGAACGAAACGGAGGTTGAAGTGCTGGAAAAAGTTGAGGTAGCCAGAGGGGTGGTCCCCACCGGGTATCGCGCTCTGCAGGGGGACGAGTGGATTGATCTGCCCCTTGGAGAAGTCATCGAGGAAGCTGAGCTTTGCATCCACGTAAACGGGCGGGAGTTGGTTACCTTTGCAGCAACTCCGGTGGATCAGGAGGCATTGGCGCTTGGATTCTTGGCAAACCAAGGTCTGATCCGGACGCGTGAGGAGGTGCGGGAACTTCACCTTTCTGCGGACGGGCTTTGCGTGGACGTCTGGCTCGACCATGATGTACCGGCTCCTGACCGGCAGGTGATCACTTCGGGTTGCAGCGGAGGGGTCACTTTCGACCATCTGGTCCAGCGGCTTCAACCCCTGTCCGCCACGCTTCAGGTTCCAGCGGATGCGCTGTTTGCCGGTGCTTCGGAGCTGTACCGAGCGGCGACCCTCTACCCTCGTTCGCGGGGAGTTCACACGAGCGCTCTGTTCCGGGATAGCCAGCTGATCGTGGCCGCCGAGGACGTTGGCCGCCACAACACCCTCGACAAACTCCGAGGATTCTGCCTTCTCCGTGAGATTGACTCCCGCGGTGCTTTGCTCCTGTCCACGGGCCGAATCAGCAGCGAGATGATCACGAAAGGGGCTCGCATGGGCTGCCCCGTCTTGGCCTCACGGACTTCCGCGACCAGCCTATCGGTGCGCCTGGCACGCGAATGGAATGTCACCCTGGTCGGTTATTTGCGCAACTCCCCGATGGGACCTCGCGGCCGACGTATGATTGTCTACAGCCATCCCGAACGGATCGTTCTGGATCATCCCTCCCCCTGAGATTCATCGGAAGGGGTTGTGTTAGAATGAGCGGGGTGAGGGTTCGGACGCCATTCCTCGTCCCGAAGGGCGCAGGGTGCCACAGGAGGCGGTGATGATCGAGGTGTCGATCGACAGCATTCGAGTTCACCTGGTCTCGCAAAGTCGCGTTGTGGTTCTCAAAGAGCTGGATACGGATCGCTATCTGCCTATCTGGATCGGTCCCTTCGAAGCGGATGCCATTGCGATGAGCCTGCAGGACATCGAAGCAGCCCGACCCATGACCCACGATCTGCTCAAGAATCTGCTGGCACAACTCGGGGCGGAGGCCGCCCGGGTCGAGATCCACGACCTGCGTGATGATGTCTTCTACGCGCGCATTATCCTGCGTTTTGACGATCGAGAACTGGAAATCGATTCGCGACCCTCAGATGCCCTCGCCCTCGCCGTGCGGGTTCACACGCCAGTCTTTGTGGAGGAATCGGTGATGGAGCGGGCGGGAGTGACCCCGGAAAGCGAGGCCGTGGATGCCGAGGCGCCTGCCGCGGGATCGAAAGAGGGCGGAGACCGTCTGTCCGTGTTCAAGGACTTCGTTGAGGGGCTGGACATGGATGACCTGTCCGGAGGTGAAGAGAACAAGAGCTAGCCGGTACTGGCGCCCGTCGCAAGCGGGTGCCAGCTTCGCTGGGAGCCTCGCAGGCGGCTCCATCCCCGGGCCGTCCGGTGGCGCTTCGACCCAAGAGTCCGATTTCCAGTTTGTAGCATGACAGACACAGATGCGATCGATTCCTCATCCGGGCCCTCGCCCTTAGCAGCGAGCGGGCCCACTCCTGGGCCTCACAGCCGCGAGGCGGAGGAGGCGCTTCTGGGGGCGGTCCTGCTCAACCCAGACGCATTCTTCGACGTCGCCGCCTTCCTGGGTCCCTCGGACTTCTACATTCATCGCCACGCTTGGATTTGGGAGGCTTTTCAGGGACTGGTGGAGAGGCGTACCCCCATCGATGTGGTCACTCTCGCCGAGGAATTGGAGCGCCAGGGCCGCCTGGAGGAAGTGGGTGGGTCGGCCTACTTGGCCGCCCTGATCAACAACGTCCCCACTTCCCTTCACGCCGAGGCCTACGGCCGGATTGTCGAGGAGCAGGCGGTCCGCCGCAAGCTTCTTCTCGCCGCGAGCGCCATTGCCAAGCAGGCTCAGGATGCCAACGTCGTCATCGAAGAGGTGATGGGGGAAGCCGAGAAAGCGGTCTTCGAAGTCAGTCAGCGAAGACTGACGCGTGACGTTGAGCCAATCGGCCGGGTGATCAGCGAGTACTACGACCGGGTCGAATTCCTGTCCCGCCACCCGGAGGAGTCCTTCGGGATCCCCACCGGGTTTATCGACCTGGACCGAAAACTCGGGGGGCTGCAGCGGTCGGACCTCATCATGGTGGCGGGACGGCCGGGGCAGGGAAAATCGGCCATGCTCCTGAGCATCGCCAAGAACGCCGCCCAGCAGCATCGTAAGCATGTCGCCGTGTTCTGCCTGGAAATGTCTCGCGAACAGCTTGTGCAAAGGCTCATTTCTCAGGAAACTGGGATCGACTCGCACCGGTTGCGCCTGGGGCAGATCCAAGAAGAAGAGTGGGGGCTTTTCACTCACGCCGCGAGCCTCTTGAGCGAGACCCAGATCTTTCTGGACGACACGCCCGCGCTGACGCCTCTGCAATTGCGCAGCAAGTGCCGCCGCTTGCATCTGGAATACAACCTGGACTTGGTTCTGGTTGACTACCTTCAGCTGATGGGAAGCGACTTCCGCACCGAGAATCGAGTTCAAGAAGTCTCGCTGATCTCCCGCTCCCTCAAAGCTCTGGCTCGAGAACTCAATGTTCCGGTCCTGGCCGCCGCCCAGCTTTCGCGGGCCGTCGAGCAAAGGAGCGACAAGCGTCCCATGCTCTCGGACCTGCGGGAGTCCGGCAGTTTGGAACAGGATTCCGACGTGGTCCTCTTTATTCATCGGCCCGACACCTACGGTCCGGAAGAGGATCGCACCAATGTGACCGAGATCATTATCGCCAAGCATCGCCATGGGCCCACCGGAAGCGTCGAGTTAATCTTCCTGCCGAGTCTGGCCAAGTTCGAGAATGCGGCCACCCGCCATGTGGACTTGAGTCAGGCCCCTTGAGCCATGAAGATTTTCCTTGGATTCTCTCCGGGAGGATCGGGAACTACTCCCCTGCCGAGCCAGTTCTTCAGCGATCTGCTTCCGGCGATTGATCACTTGGGCGAACTTAAGGTTACCCTGTATGCCTTTTGGTGTTTGGGCCAGCAAGAGGGCGAGCGACGTTTCTTGCGCCTGTCCGAAATGAAGCGGGACGAAATCCTGCAATCGGCTCTGGCGGGCGGAGCCGCTGAGCCGGGTTCCATGCTGGAGGAGTCTCTCGAGAGGGCCGTGTCGCGCGGGACGTTGCTGCATGTGCCGCGCTTGTCCGCGGACCCGTCAGAGCACTTTTACTTTCTGAACACCCCCAAAGGACGTGCCGCAGCCGATTCCCTGGAGCGCGGCGAATGGTCTCCGGATCCAGGTTCTCAGCTTCCTCGTCTGGCGATGGAACGTCCAAACGTATTCCGGAGGTATGAGGAAGATATTGGTCCCCTCACTCCTCACATGGCCGAGGTGCTGAGGGACGCCGAGAAAGAGTATCCACCCGGCTGGATCGAGGAAGCGATCGGCCTGGCGGTGGAAAGGAATGTCCGCTCCTGGCGCTATGTCTCAGCTATCCTCGAGCGGTGGAAGGCCGAGGGAAAGCGGGACAGCGGGCGGCAGGAATTGAGCACTCGCAGATATGTCGAAGGGGAATACTCAGACCACATTGAACACTAGCACCGGCGGGAAGGATTCTTCTGCGAAACGGCCCTCCCAGGCGCCCCTGGCCGTCCATCCGGGCCTGGGCCGGCCGGACTGCCCTCTCTGCCACGGGATTGGCTACCTCAGGGAGGACTTGCCTCCAGATCACCCGCATTTCGGCCGGGTCGTGCCGTGCGCCTGCCTTCAGGGTCGTCTGCAGACCCGTCTGAGCGAAAAGCTCCATCGGCTCAGTCGCTTGCAGCAGCTGGATCATCTCACCTTTGAGAGCTTCAACCCTCAGGGGCGGATCAACTATGGTCCTGAGCAAATTGACTCGCTTCGCCGCGCCTTCAATCAGGCCAAGAACTTTGCTGACCAGCGCGAGGGTTGGCTCTTGCTGCAGGGGGGATACGGGAGCGGCAAGACCCATCTGGCGGCCGCGATCGCCAATGCGACCGTTGGCTTGGGAATCCCAACCCTCTATCTCACGGTTCCGGATCTCTTGGACTGGCTCAGAGCCAGCTACAGTGACGAGCAAGTCGATTTCGAAACGCGTTTTGGTGAGATCCGCGGCGTGACCCTCCTGGTGATGGATGATTTCGGGACGCAGAGTGCGACCTCCTGGGCTCAGGAAAAGCTCTTCCAGATCCTCAACTACCGATATGTGAACCGTCTTCCGACGGTGGTCACCACCAATTTGGTCCTAGAGGAGATCGAAGGCCGGCTGGGGTCCAGGCTCTCCGATCCGGAACTGGTGACGATGGTGAAGATCAATGCGCCGGACTTCCGCCAGCCCATGGAGGAATCCGGCGCGTCCAGTCTCTCCTCCCTGGAGCACCACAGGCGGCAAACCTTTGGGACTTTCTCGCTTCGCGAGGATGAGAACCTTGCGCCCGATGATCGCAGGAACCTGCAAGGCGCCTTCGAAGTTGCCCAGCGATTTGCAGAGAGTCCGACGGGCTGGCTGGTTCTTCTGGGCACCTATGGGTGCGGCAAGACCCATTTGGCCGCCGCCATCGCCAACTTTCGAGATAGCGAGGGCTTTCCTCCCCTGTTTGTGGTGGTCCCTGACTTGCTGGATCACCTGCGGGGGACGTTCAACCCGGCCAGCCTCGTGCGCTACGATCAGCGATTCGAAGAGGTTCGCTCGGTCGGGCTGCTGGTGTTCGACGATCTCGGCACGCAGAACATGACCCCTTGGGTGCGGGAAAAACTGTACCAGATCTTCAACCATCGCTACAATGCCGAACTGCCCACCGTGATCACGACCTCCAGCACCCTGGAGGAAATCGATCCCCGCATCCGAGCTCGAATGCTTGATTCCCGCCTCTGCACGGTCTTCGCGATTACGACCCCGGCTTATCTCGGTGGGTCTAGGTCGGGCCGACGGGGGGCCCAGAAAGGCCCGTCCGGTCGAAAGGTTGCTGGCCGGGCGCGCTAGTTCGCTGGGGTGCTGTAACGAAACCCGCGGCCTGCCCGATGTGGGGGAGGCCGCGTTGGCCGGAAAGGGAAGGTCCCTCCGCTCGAGAGGAGCTTCGAGGCTCAGGCTCCATACTTGGTCAGCCTGCCGCCGTGGGCTAGTGCAATGGGCATGAGGTCGGCTGAACGGATCGTGCCCAAGCCACCGTGGGCGCAGGCTCGTTCCCCAAAAACCTGCTCGTCGTCGGGCCGGATCGTTTCAGGAGCCCAAAGGAGCAACGGCACCGGGTGCCAGGAATGAGTGCGCATCTTGGCAGGCGTGGAGTGATCCCCGGTGATCACGAGAACATCCGGCTTCAAATCCAGCAGAATGGGAAGCGCGGAATCCACGCTCTCGATTACTTTGACCTTGGCGTTGAAATCTCCGTCCTCGCCTCGCGAATCGGTGGGTTTGATGTGAACGAAGAAGAAGTCGAAATCGGCCCAAACCGATGCCAACGCTCGGAACTCGTCTTCCGGCTTGTCGCCTCGAACGTCGATGGTTGTCATGCCGACCAGTCGGGCCACGCCCCGGTACATGGGATAGACGGCGAGGCAGGCTGGGCGCATCTTGTAAATCGACTCAAACTTTGGCAATCGGGGGTCGCCCGAAAAACCTCGCAAGGTCACCATGTTGGCCGGATGGTCGCGCGCCAGCCGCTGGCGCGCGGATTCCAGCCATTGATTGAAGAGTCTGGCGGTTCGGTCCGCCGCGGGATCGAGAGGTTTCACCGGCAGAGGAGGGGCGCCGGTTCGCTGGGGGTCGGTCTCAGACAAAGCGGCGGATAGATTCTGGCCTCGCATCACCACTACGAAGCGATACTCCTTGACCGGTTTGACCTCAAGCTCGACCCCGGCCAGCGAGATGGCCGCCAGTTTTTCGACTAGGGGACGCGCCGCTTCGGTCGCAATCCGGCCTGCCCGCCGGTCGATGATCTCCCCGCGTTCGTCGACCGTGCAGAAATTGCCTCGGGCCGCAACGTCATCGGGCCCGACCTCAACGCCGATCCCAAAGGCCTCCAGCACCCCTCGGCCGATGTCGTATTGCAACGGGTCGTAGCCGAAAAGGCCAAGATGTCCTGGGCCGGATCCCGGAGTGATGCCGTGACCCACGGGCAGGGTCTGGCCCAGAGTCCCCTGCGCGGCCAAGCGGTTCATGTTCGGACGCTGGGCGGCCTCCAGTTCGGTCGGCCCTCCGGGGCTCAGGGGGATGCCTCCCAGGCCGTCGAGGACCAGCAGGACGATCTTGGAGGAAGATTCGATCGCGAGCTCTTGCATCAGGCGAAAGTCTGCCATGGGCTCTGTCCTTGTCACGGACCTGGCATAGGGCCGCCCCGAGGGGATACTCGGAGCGGCACCAGGAGGTCAACGAGTATGCGCGCGGTCCATCCGCAGGCTAGCGAATCGCCAGTTGCGTCTCCCGGTCGAAAAGGTGGGCGTGGCGCATATCCAAGCTCAGGCGAATACTCTGCCCCATCTTGGCGTTCGTACGGGGGTCCACCCGGGCGATAAAGGGTTTCCCCGAGGCGAGCAAGTGCAAGTAGGTCTCGTTGCCCATGAGCTCAGTGACCTCGACCCGGGCCTCGACGGGGGCTGCGACGATATCTCGCGGCGTGAACTGCGGATCATGCACGTGCTCGGGTCGTATGCCAAAGACCAGGTCCCGGCCAATGTATTTTTCGAAGCGGGTAAGTGCCTCCGCGGCCATCGGGACCACAAACCCTCCGCAATCCAGGAGGATCTTTCCGTCGGCACGCTCGAGCTTGCAGTCGAAGAAATTCATAGCGGGGGACCCGATGAAGCCGGCCACAAAAACGTTGTCGGGCCGTTCGTAGACATTCTGGGGCGTATCGAGTTGTAGGAGGATCCCGTCCCGCAGCACCGCGATGCGCGTGGCCATGGTCATGGCCTCCACCTGGTCGTGGGTCACATAGATGAAGGTCGTCTGCAACTGCTCGTGCAGCTTCGACAATGCCGCCCGCGTCTCAACGCGCAGCTTGGCATCCAGGTTGGAAAGAGGCTCGTCCAATAGGAAGGCGAGCGGCTGCCGGACGATGGCGCGCCCCACGGCCACCCGTTGCCTCTGGCCGCCGGACAGTTGCTTGGGCTTGCGGTTGAGAAGGTCGGTCAGGCCGAGGATCTCCGCCGCTTCCTTGACCCGGCGGTTGATGTCCACTTTGGGGACCTTTCTCAGCTTCAGGCCGAAGGCCATATTGTCGTAAACCGACATGTGGGGATAGAGGGCATAGGACTGAAACACCATCGCGATGTTGCGGTCTTTGGGGGGGATGTCGTTCACCACCCGGTCACCGATCCGGAGGGTTCCCTCATTGACCTCCTCCAAACCGGCCAGGCAGCGCAGAGCGGTGGTTTTGCCACATCCCGAGGGTCCGACCAGGACCAGAAACTCCCGATCCTGAACCTGAAGGGACAAATCGTTCACCGCGACGACTTTGTCAAACCGCTTGGTGACGTGATCGTACGTGACACTAGCCATGGAGCGCCTCCTCTCTTTTTCATTTGGTAGCCGCATTATATGCCGGAGCGATCGAATAGGAAAGCGATGGGTGACCGATGAATCCGGTTTGCCCTCCGGGAATTTGACGCCCCTGCGCTTTCCTGCTATGATGACCCGACGCCTGCGATATGAGGAAGCTGTCACGTCCGTTTCGACAAAGTCGGTCTCTCCCCCTGCGCGCGATCCAAGCCTGGCTGATTCCGGGAATTGGTGTCAAGCGGTGGCTGCTGGCCCTGGTTCTCGGGACTTTGCTTGTCGGCCTGGGGCTTTCGGCGTTCTTCCTTGATCTCTATCGGGCAACTCCCGACTCGGCGGTCCTCGCGGTTCTTACCCTCCGCTTCCTTTCCCTTCCCTCTCCAGTTGGCGTCGCCTTGCTTCTGCTGTCCGGCGGAGTGACGATAACGTTGTCCTTGTGGCAGCTGACTGGAAGCGTTCTCGCCCCCTTTCGCAAAGCAGGCCATCCGGTCGGAGAAGTGGTGGCGGACCATCGTCGCCGAGGCAAGGGGCCGCAAATTACGGCCATCGGGGGCGGCACCGGCCTTGCGACGCTGCTGCGCGGAATGAAGGAGCGGACCGGCAACCTCACGGCAGTGGTGACCGTTGCTGACGACGGCGGGTCCTCTGGCAAGCTGCGTCGCTCCCTGGGGATTCCTCCACCGGGGGACTTGAGAAACTGCCTGGCGGCGCTCTCCGACGACGAGTCGCTGCTCACCCGACTGTTTCAATATCGGTTTGCAGAGGGAGACGGCCTGAACGGTCACTCCTTTGGGAACCTGTTCGTCAGTGCCTTGGCCGGGGTGACCGGGAATTTCGAGGAAGGACTCTTGGAGGCAGGCAATGTGCTCGCCATTCGAGGCCGGGTGATGCCTTCCACGCTGCGCGAGGTCAGGTTGGTCGCAGAACTCGAGGACCGGAAGGGCCAGTCCATAAAGCGGGTTGAGGGAGAAACCCAGATCCAGCAAGTGGCGGGTGCAGTCCGTCGCGTGAATCTCGATCCGGAGGATGTCCCGGCCTATCCTGGCGCCGTTCAGGCCATCTTGAACTCCGACATGGTTGTGGTCGGCCCCGGTAGCCTGTTCACCAGCGTCCTGCCGAATCTGTTGATCCCAGAAATATCCGCCGCCATCCGGGCCACGCCGGGGCTGCGCGTGTATGTCTGCAACGTCGCCACGCAGCCGGGCGAGACCGACGGGTTTTCAGCGAAGGACCATCTGGATGCACTGGAAGACCATATGGGCTTCCAGCCCTTTGATGTCGTCGTGCTCAATTCAGCTTGGAAGGCAACTCTTCCTGAGGGTGTGGCCTGGGTGAGGGAACCCTTCCCCGATCATGCCCGCAGGATTCACGTGGCGGATCTGGCCAATGAGGCCCTCCCAGGACACCACGCCCCGCAGAAGCTCGCCGCGGCTCTGATGTCTCTGCTGGGGCCAGGTCGACTCGCCTTCCGCCACTAGGACATTCGCTCCGCACTTCATCAGGAGGATTCATGACGACCCGAGTGGGAATCAACGGTTTTGGCCGCGTTGGCCGACAGGTGCTCAAGGCAGCCCTCGAGCAGCACGCCGCCGAACTGGAAGTGGTGGCAATCAATGATCTCTTTGATGCCAAGACCAACGCGCATTTGTTCAAATACGACTCAAACTACGGCACGTACAAGGGAACCGTGGAGGTCAGGGAGGGGGATCTTGCCATCGATGGGCATAGGATCAAGGTTATGGCAGAGAAGGATCCCTCCAGGCTCAAATGGAAGGATCTAGGTGTGGAAATCGTCGTCGAGTCGACCGGTGCCTTCACCGATGCTCTGGGAGACCCGTCCAAGGGCAAGGTCGGCGCCAACGTTCACGTCCAATCCGGGGGCGCGAAGAAAGTCATCATCTCGGCTCCCGCCAAGAACGAGGACCTCACGATTGTCCTCGGGGTCAACGAAGATAAGTACGACTCGGCAAAACATCACATTATCTCCAACGCCTCCTGCACGACCAACTGCCTCGCCCCGGCCGCCAAGGTGGTTCATGAAGAACTAACCATTCGTCGCGGTCTCATGACCACCATCCATTCCTACACCAATGACCAACGCATTCTGGATCTAGTGCACAAGGACCTGCGCCGCGCGCGAGCCGCGGGCCTGAATATCATCCCCACAACTACGGGCGCCGCCCGGGCTCTCGCCCTCGTCATCCCCGACCTGAAGGGAAAATTCGATGGGTTCTCGCTGCGGGTGCCGACGGCCACCGTGTCCGTGGTGGACTTCGTGGCGGAGGTGGACAAGCCGACCACCGTCGAGGCCCTTAATCAATGTTTCCGAAAGGCGGCGGAAGGCAAACTCAAGGGAATCCTTGGGTATAGCGACGAGCCCCTCGTTTCCATGGACTATAAGGGGGACTCCCGGTCGTCGATAGTCGACGGCCTTTCAACGATGGTCCTGGGAGGAAACCTCGTCAAGGTAATCGCCTGGTACGACAATGAGTGGGGATACTCCTGTCGAACGGCGGACTTGGCTGCCTTCCTTGGCAAGAAGCTTTGATCGCGGACCCACAGGAAGGCGAGCCATGAATAAGAAGACTGTCCGTGACATTCAGGTCGCCGGCTGGCAGACTCTGGTGAGAGTCGACTTCAACGTACCCATCAGAGAGGGAAAGGTCAAGGACGATACCCGCATCCGGGCCTCTCTCCCCACAATCCAGTACCTCATCGATCAGGGGGCCATGATCGCCTTATGCTCGCACTTGGGGCGGCCGAAGGGAGTCGACCCCGTCTTCTCCCTGGCCCCCGTGGCCGCGCACTTGGGAGGGGTGCTGAAGAGACCCGTGAGATTCGCGTCCGACTGCGTCGGCCCAGAGGCGGAAAACGCGGTGGCGGAATTGAAGCCCGGGGAAGTGGCCCTACTCGAGAACACTCGCTTCCACCCGGAAGAAGAGAAAAACGACCCAGCCTTTGCTCAGCGGCTGGCCATGTTAGCCAAGATCTATGTGGACGATGCCTTCGGGTCCGCCCATCGCGCGCATGCCTCCACAGAGGGCGTTGCGCACTATCTGCCCGCGGTGGCCGGTTTCCTCATGGAGGAGGAAATCGAATACCTGGACCGGGCGGCCAACAACCCCGATCATCCGTATGTGGTGATCCTCGGTGGGGCCAAGATCAGCGACAAGATTGGGGTCATCCGCAACCTCCTTCGCAAGGCCGATCGCGTCCTGATCGGGGGAGGCATGGCCAACACCTTCTTCAGCGCAAAGGGTTACAAAACGGGTGACTCGCTGGTCGAACCCGAAAGCGTTCCGGAAGCTCGCAAGCTGCTCGAGGAGGCCAAGGATCAACTCGTGCTCCCCGAGGACGCGGTCATCGCAGATGGCGCAAGGGCAGAGGCGGCCCGCAGGGAGGTGCCCGTCGGGGATGTTCCGGACGGCTGGAGAATCCTCGACATCGGGCCGCGGACAGTGAGGCGCTACAGTGAGGCCCTCCAAGGGACTCGCCTGGTAGTCTGGAATGGACCCATGGGCATGTTCGAGGTCGCGCCCTTCGCCAAAGGAACGGAGGCTCTGGCCAGGGCCGTGGCGAATTGCGGAGCGACTACGATCGTGGGGGGAGGAGACTCGGTGGCCGCCATTGCTCAGTTCGGACTGACGGACAAGATCACCCATATCTCCACCGGCGGGGGGGCCTCTCTCGAGTTCCTCGAAGGACGGATTCTTCCTGGGGTCGCAGTGCTCCAGGATCGGTAGGTGATTCCATTGACAAGAGAGGGCGCCCGGCAGACAGGCGCCCTCTTGCGCACTCTGGGAGGGCCGCATGTCGTTCATCCCGGGAGAAAACGTCGGTCCCTACCGGATTACCCAACAACTAGGGCAGGGGGGCATGGCCACAGTGTTCAAGGCGTACCACGCGGCCCTGGACCGGTACGTGGCCCTCAAGGTCCTTCATCCGGCGTTCAAGGAAGATCCGAGTTTTCTGGGCCGGTTCCGCCGAGAAGCACGGGTTGTCGCAAAGCTAGACCACCCCAACATCGTTCCGATTTATGACTACGCCGAACACGAGGGCCAGCCCTTTCTGGTAATGAAATTCATTGAGGGGCAGACCCTAAAGGCGCGACTGGGTCAGGGCCCCCTGGGGCCCCAAGAAGCCCTTCACATCGTGAGGTGCGTGGGTTCGGCCCTAAGCTACGCTCACAAGCAGGGGGTGCTCCACCGCGACATCAAACCCTCGAACGTGCTTCTGACCCCCGATGGATCGGTCTTCCTCGCGGACTTCGGCTTGGCGCGGATAGCCACAGTGGGCGAGTCCACCCTTTCCTCGGACATGCTCTTGGGCACTCCGCACTACATCTCCCCCGAGCAAGCCAAGGGTCTCCGCAATCTGGATGAGGGAACCGATATCTATTCCCTGGGGGTTGTGCTGTATGAGATCAGCGTGGGCCGCGTGCCCTTCAACGCGGACACCCCGTTTTCCATCATTCATGACCACATCTTTACTCCCCTGCCAATGCCGCGCTCGCTCAACCCCAAAGTTCCCGAAGGCGTAGAGAGAGTCCTGCTCAAGGCACTCGCCAAGGAGCGGGCCGATCGCCACCCAGATGTTCAGTCCCTGGTCGATGCTTTTGTAGCGGCAGTTGAGAATGCGGGCGCGGGGGTCCAGGCCGTGACAACGAAGGGAGCCACGCCCGCCTCGGCCGGTCCTCAGGCCGCGATCGCCAGGGGCTCTCCCAAACCCTCCCCCAAAACCTCCCGCCGGAGCCCCTTTCCTTGGTGGATTTGGGTCATCGTTGCCGCTGGAGTCTGCGTCTGTCTGGCGATCTTGGTCGCCCTGGCGCTTCTCGGGCGGGCTGAAAGGACTGCCCCCTCTTCGAACCCAACCCCGCTCGTGGCGGCCGCCCCAACGGGCATTCCACTCCCGGCGGCCGCCCCAACAGGCGTTCCCGTCCCGGTGGCCACCCCAACGGGTCCCGTCCTTCCGGCCGCCCCAACGAGCGGTTCCGTCCCGTTAGGTTCCCCCCCAGGCGGTCCCGTCCCGCCAGGCACCCCCCTGGACCCCCAAGCCCGCCAGGCCTTGGCAGATGTGAATCAGGGAATCAGCGATCTAAATGGGGGTCAGCTGGATGCCGCCAGCCAGGAATTTGAGGCCGCGCGCGAGGTCTACCCAGGCGATCACCCTGCGATCTACCGCATGATGGCCAAGGAGCTCGAGAGCCATCAGGCATGGCTAGAAGCGTTGCGCTTCTATGTCCCCCTGCTGGAGGGAAATCCGGAAGAGCGAGACTTGCGGCAGGTCATGGAGGCTTCCCTCTTCTTCTCCGGCGAGGATTCGAGGGCGGCTTCCGATCTTCAGCAGGTCGTTGGCATTGCGCCACAGTGGGGCGTGTCTCTGGCCGCCTGGGCGCGCTGGGAAGCGCATTTCAACAACCGCCCAAGTGCGGACCAGGACATCCTCAAAGCACAATCTTTGTCCGAGGAGCCCAAGGCTCCGTTCGTGCGAGCTGTGGCTGGAGAGATGGAGTTGATGGAAGGGCGTGCGCCAGAAGGCACGGCAACACTGAAGTCGGTTGCGACCGATCCCCGTTCGCCGGGTTGGCTGATCGACGAGGTTAAGAGAATCCTTGCTTCATGATTCCTTCCGAGCGCCAGATGGGGAATAGCGGCGACTTTGGGGATTGCCGCGAGGGCGTTCTCCCTTCTTCTCGGCCGGGCGATCCTTGCGGCCGGAACGGGTTGAGGGGGGAGGTCCTAACCGGAATTGCCATGAGGACATCCTTGGGGTCGAACGGGCCTGTTCACCGAAGGCTGGCCGGCATGGGCAAGGAATTCCGGCAGCCGTGCGCCGCGGCTGGCCACGATCCCGAAACCGGCCGGACGAGGGGGGAAGTTGCCTCTCAAGAATGGCGGGCCCTTTCCTCCCAAGTCCGATCGTCGTCAAGCGAGTTGGGGATGCCGATGATTGGCGGGTTCTCGCATTTGAGTGCCTGCTGGCCCCAGCCGACGAATGCGGCCCTGCGGGCATCCGCGGGCTGAGGCATCATTATTTCGGTTTCTAGCCCTCTCAAGGGCATGCGTCTCCTGGGGGAAGAGGCCCCGCCAACCTCAAGGATTGTGGGAAGCCGGTCGCCTCGTCCAGCCCCGCGGAGCCTAGGGTGGCGCGCCCTGGGGCCTGCCCGGGCAAGGGACGGCCGTGGCCCAGCCAGACTCCTTGAGATGTCTTCCCTTGAAACCAGGCCGTCACGGGTGCTCCCGGGAGGAGTGCATTTGGCGGGACTGCTGAAATCCGTGGATCCGCCCGCTGGGCTCCGATCTTGAGGCTTCTCTTGGATGCCGGACCGGGACAAGCCATTTGGCTTTGGCTGATCGGATCGTGGCTGGCCCTGGTCCTTCTTCAGCCGCAGGTCCACCGCCGACTCCAGGGCGTTTTCTACCAGCTCACGGGTCATCCCGCGCATGCCATCCTGCTCTACTCGCTTGCCCTGCTGCCCGGGGTGGTCCTGCACGAGGCAAGCCACTGGCTCGTCGCGACGGGGCTGGGCGTGCGCACGAGCCGGGTCTCTTTCCGTCCAAAACTTCAAACGAATGGCGCATTGCGACTCGGTTATGTTGAGATGCAAAGGGTGGACTTTATTCGGGAGTCCCTGATTGGCATTGCGCCTCTCCTGGCCGGCACGGTGGTTGTGCTTGTGCTCGGCATGTCGGTCCTGCGCATCGGCGACGTAGGTGAGCAGCTCACGCAGGGTTCGTGGAGAACCGCAGGCGCGTTGGTCATGGCAGCCGTCCGGCGGCCGTATGCGGGGATCTGGCTTTACCTAGCCTTCGCGGTCAGCAACGCAATGTTCCCCTCTCCGTCTGACAGGCGCGCCTGGCCTTTTGTCGGGGTAGCCCTCATGGCGGTTACAGCCCTGTTGATCTACCTCGGGCTGGGCCTCCGGCTCTGGGGAGTTCTGGTTCCGGCTCTAACTGGGGCAGCTCACGGCTTGGCTTCGGCCTTCACTTTTGCAGCGGCCATCGACTTGGTGGCTTTCCCACTGTTGTGGTGCGGGGAGCTCATGCTGGCGCGGTTGAGACCGCTGTCGCCGTTCCAGGTATGACCTCGCCGAGGGGCGACTGGCCGGCCAACCCACCTCAGGCGGGAGATGGGCGAAGGTATCCGCATGCCGAGTCGCGGATCTCAAGCGAATTCGGATGAGATTGAGGAGAACCCTCGGGAAGGGAACGGGGACGACCTTGGAGTTCTGTCGGCCCCTGCGGCCGGAAGACGGGGAGCCTCCGGCCCCGACCCGTGTCCGTCACCCGGTCTCCGCCGGCGTTGCTTCAGATTCGCCAGCCCAGGGACTCTGCCGCAGCCTCTTTCATTTCCATTCCTGCAGGCCCAGAATGCGCAGGCCCACCAAGGCCACAAGGCTTCCGAGTGTCGCGCCTCCCAGGTTAATCGCGCCCACTTTCCAGAGGCCAAAGTGAGAGAAGTCTGCAATCACTTGACCCAGAAGGAAACCAAACCAGGAGGCGGCCAGACACATCAGGAGCCTGCGGTAGGATCCGTGGGGCCAGGCCAGGAAGAAGAGCGTCCCGTAAAGGCCCCCCAAAACGATTCCAAGAATGATTGCGGGGAGATCCATCGGCGAACCTCGCTTCTTTCCGTTCGCAATGCTCTCGCGTGGGTCGTGAGGGACACCATCCCGTGGGCAAGCTAGGAGCAAGCCCTCGGAGCCTCGGGCTCGATCAAACCATAGCCGAGGCAACAATCGTCCTGATACATCACGGCCGCCTGCCCCGGGGCGATCCCGCGGACGGGGAGGTCGAAGTGCACTCGGCACCCCCCGCCTGGCAAGAGTTGGACGTCCGCGGGCATCGCCGGGGCCTTGTAACGAATCTTCACCTGGGCCCGAAGGAGCCCTTGCCGGGGGGCGACATTGACCCAGTGAACCTGCGAGGTGCAAAGGGACTGGCGCTCTAATTCTGCGGCGGGACCCACCACCAGTGCGTTGTGGGTCGGATCCTTCTCCAGGACGTAGAGAGGCTGTGACCAGGATACTCGGATTCCTTTCCTTTGACCGATGGTATAGCCCGCCAGCCCTGAGTGCTCCCCGAGCATCTGACCCGCACGGGTGACAATGGGTCCCGGCTGGAAAACGCGAGGCATGCGCCCCGCCAGGAACGGGCGGTAGTCCGAGTCGGGAAGAAAACAGAGATCCTGACTGTCCGGACGATCGGCCACGGGAAGTCCCAACGTTCGGGCCAACTCGCGGACTTGAGCCTTGGTCAAATCGCCCACGGGGAACAGGCTCTGAACCAGATCCTCCTCGTCCAGGACGCTCAAGACGTAGGATTGGTCCTTTTCGAGATCAGCGGCCTTGAGAAGGCGGAGTTGCCCGTCCCGGGGCTCCACTCGCGCATAGTGCCCAGTGGCGAGTATCTTTGCGCCAAGACCCAGGGCATGATCTCTGAGATATCCCCAGCGGATAAGGCGATTACATTCAAGACAGGGATTCGGCGTCGAGCCGTCGGCAAAGCCCGCGACAAAGAAACCGACCACCGAGCGGAAAAAGGGCTCGCGTGCATCCAGGACGTGGAAAGGGATGCCCAACTGGGCAGCCACCCGCCGGGCCAAGAGCACCGCCGCCGGGGCGCAACAACGATTGTGGTCGCTGGTCCCATTCTCGCTCCATAGACGGAGCATCAGGCCAATGACCTCGTATCCCGCCTTGACCAGTAAAGCAGCCGCCACGGAACTGTCCACACCGCCGCTCATGGCCACCGCGACGCGCGGGCGCATGCTCACGTGGCCTCCAGGGACCGAAGTCGCTCGCAAATCACAGGAAGCACTTCCGTCAAGCGCCGAATGTGCGCAGGCACGGTCCCTCGCCCAACGGTTACGCGCAGCGAGCCCAGCACCCATTCGGGCTCGACTCCCACCGCCAAGAGCACCTCGGAAGGTTGGGGATCTCCAGTCTTGCAGGCGGAGCCCGAGGAGCAGGCTATCCCCGCCAAGTCGAGATAGGTGATGAGGTGATTGCCCCGGATCCCTCGGAAGATGAAGCTGGCGTGGTTGGGAAGCCGCAAGGTCGGGTGACCAGTGATGCGGACGTCGGGAACAAGCTCTGGAACCGTCCTCAAAAGATGATCCCGCAGTTCCTGGAATCGACGGTTGTCGTCCTCGCGTTCAACCTGGGTAATCTCCAGAGCCTTGGCCATTCCCACAATAAAGGGAACGTTGTGTGTCCCCGCCCGGCGACCACCTTCCTGACCGCCGCCGGTCTGGGTTGGGAGCAACCTGACCCCCTCGCGGATGTAAAGTGCCCCCACTCCCTTGGGCCCGTAGAACTTGTGTGCCCCCAAAGAGAGCAAGTCCACATTCAGATCCACCACATTCAGAGGCAGCTGGCTCGCCGCTTGAACTGCGTCGCTGTGAAAGGGGATGCCAAGGGTGCGGCAAATCCCTCCGATCTCAGCGATCGGTTCGAGCGTCCCAATCTCGTTGCTGGCATACATGACCGAGACCAAGGCGGTCTCGCGCCGAAGGAGGCCTGCAACCACCTGCGGGTCAACGCGTCCGAATGGGTCCACCGGCAGTAGCTCGAGCTGAAAGCCGAAATGGTCCCTCAGTTGCTCCGCGGTCCTCAAGACCGCGGGATGCTCCAGCGGGGAAATCAGAAGGTGATTGGCCCCGCGAATCTCCTTTTCATTCAGCGCAACGCCTCGCACTGCCAGGTTGTCGCTCTCAGACCCCCCGCTCGTGAACAGGACCTCCGACGAATTGCAATGGAGGATGCGGGCCAGGCTGTCCCGGGCTTCCTCGACGGCCGCCTCTGCGTCCTGGCCGAACTGGTGGATGGAGGAGGGGTTGCCATATCGATTCGCTGGAAAGGCGGCCATCGCCTCCAGCACGCGGGGATCCACCGGGGTGGTCGCGGCATGATCGAGGTAGATCATCTCTTGGGTTATCATGGCTGATCGGAATTCTACCTGGGCGGCGGAGGCCAGTCAACGGTCGAAACGCGAGGGGGGTCTCCCCAGGGCGGGTTTCCCCGGATCTTGCGAATACTCACGGTATAATGCGCCTCCAAAGAGTGAGACCACCTGGAGAGGGAGCTCTAACACCGACGACATCATCCTGCCAGAACGGAGAAGAGCGGATGGACACGACAATTGAGCAGATCCTGGCACACGAAATTCTGGACTCCCGAGGGAACCCGACCGTGGAGGTTGAGGTGACCTTGGCGGATGGATCCTGGGGACGCGCAGCGGTGCCTTCGGGAGCCTCGACCGGGACCCACGAGGCCCTCGAGCTGAGGGATCAAGATCCCCAGCGGTATGGGGGCAAGGGGGTGCTGAAGGCCGTGGAGAATGTCAACCGGCCAATTGCCGACGTTCTGGTGGGATGGGATGCGACCGAGCAGGGGGGGATCGATCGTGCGCTCATCGAGCTGGACGGCACCCCGAGCAAATCCAAGCTGGGTGCCAACGCCATCCTGGGAGCCAGTCTCGCCGTCGCCAAGGCAGCGGCGTCATCCCTTCAGCTTCCACTTTTCCGGTATCTGGGGGGCGTGTTTGCCCATGTTCTGCCTGTGCCGATGATGAACATCCTCAATGGGGGCACGCACACCGGTTGGCAATCGACCGACTTCCAGGAGTTCATGATCATGCCGCTGGGCGCTTCCACGTTTGCGGAAGGATTGCGCTGGGGGTCGGAGGTCTATCAGAGCTTGCGCTCGGTCCTCCGGGAGAAGAAGCTCACGGCCCTGGTCGGGGACGAGGGGGGCTTTGCACCCGGGCTGGAGTCCAACGTTCAAGCCGTCGAGGTGATCCTGGAGGCGGTCCAGCGAGCCGGATACCGGCCGGGAGAGCAGGTGTCCATTGCCTTGGATCCCGCTGCCTCCGAGCTTTTTGACCCCAAGACCCGCAAGTACAACCTGCGGAGAGAGGGCCGCGTCCTCTCGAGCGAGGACCTGGTGGCCTTTTGGGAAGAGTGGGTTGGCCGGTATCCGATTGTGAGTCTAGAGGACGGACTGGCCGAAGATGATTGGGATGGATGGAAGCTCCTTACCGCCCGGCTGGGGAACCGGATCCAGCTCGTTGGCGATGATCTGCTCGTGACCAATCCCGACCGCGTGCGGCGAGCCATCCGGGAGAAAGCCGCCAATGCGCTTCTGGTCAAGCTCAACCAGATCGGCACTCTGACCGAGACCATCGAGGCGGTGGACACCTGCCAGCGCGCGGGCTGGCGCGCGGTGACCTCCCACCGCTCGGGAGAAACCGAGGACACGACCATCGCCGATCTGAGCGTAGCCCTCAACATGGGGCAGATCAAGACCGGAGCGCCGGCGCGGACTGACCGGGTCGCCAAGTACAACCAGCTATTGCGGATCGAGCGGGATCTGGGGCAAGAGGCGCAGTACGCCGGGGCGACGGTGCTCGCAAGCGGCCGGAGCGCCTAGGCCAGTCCCGTCACGGTGCTTCGCGCGGCGCGCCTCCGGTCAATGAGGTGGCACAATAGGGACAAATGGTCCAGGTGAGATCCGAAAGCCTCTGGCAGGAGGGGCAGGCCTTGCGGAGCCTCGTCCCGCAGGAGGGGCAGACTTGCCAGGCATCTCGCACCTGTCGGCTACAACCGGGGCAGGTGGCTCGATCCGTCAGTCCCTGGAGCAGAGCCTCCTCCTCGAGGGTCTCTTGATAGGCCTCCACCAGCGTGTGGGAAGGGCGCAGGAGAAGATAGATCAGCAGTCCGGCGAGATTCAAGACGCCGACGAGAATTCCGGCCAAGATCACGACCAAGCGGTCGTGCGTCCGCGCCTGAATGTCCCGCACTGTCCAAAGGATGAGGCTGGCCCACAGGGCAACCAGGAAGGCCGCCGACAGGGCGAGCACAACGATGAGCAAGGTAGAAGAAAGAGAAGACGTGATTGACCTCCTGCCGTTCGGCTTCTGCCCTGGGCGGAGGACATTATAGCCTTGCGGATATTGGGGAGCAACCGATTGGGTCAAGAAGCACCGATGCGCACAGTTCGAGCGATCCTGCCTCTCCTGGGGTTGGTTTTGGTGGTGATTGCAACCGGCGTGGCTCCTGTCGAGTTGGCTCGGGCGCAGGGTCCCGTCGGGACAGCCACACCCTCGGGTCCCTATATCGTCTGTTGCCAAAACAACGATCATGTGAATGTCCGCACCGGGCCAGGCACTAGCTATGACCAAGTGGGGGTCCTAGTCCTCAGCCAGAGTGCGCCTGCCACCGGCAAGTCCGTGGGCGGGGATTGGGTCCAGATCCAGTACCCGGGGGTCGCGGGAGGAGTCGGGTGGGTTTATGCGCCCGTGGTGGAGCTCTATACCTTGGGAGAGGAACTCCCAATCGTGGAGCCGCCCGCGACGCCAACTCCTCTTGTGACCGCCACGATCGATCCCACCTTGGCGGCCCAGTTTTCGTCCATCCTGCCCACCCGATTGCCGACGTTCACCTCGGGCGTTCCGCCTACCCAGGTCACCTTCGCTCCCGTCTCCGCCCAAGGGTCAGGTCACGAATTTCCCCCCGCCCTGGTCATCATGGGTCTGGCATTTGTGGGCATCCTCGGCGCGATGGTTTCCGGTGTTGTCGGCAGACGCTAACCCGCGACGAGGGGCCGCTGCTCCCCATTCTCCTAGAGAGTAGGACGGGATGACTGTCGACAAAGCACTTGCATTCGCCCAATCGCATCGATCGCAATGGCTGGATCAGCTGAGAGAGCTGGTGCGCATACCGACCGTATCGACCGCCTCCGAGCATGCAGCCGACATGGCCAGGGGTGCCAAATGGATAGCGGATCATCTCGGGAAGCTGGGCTTTTCCACGGAAATCGCCCCCACGTCGGGGCACCCCATCGTCTTGGCGGAATGGGTGGGTGCAGGGAAAAGCGCGCCGACGTTGCTGGTGTACGGACACTATGACGTCCAACCCCCCGATCCGGTCGAGGAGTGGCAGAGTCCACCTTTTGAGCCGACGATCCGCGGCGAGAACCTGTTCGCACGAGGGGCCTCGGACATGAAAGGGCAATTGGTTGCCCACCTCTCCGCAGTGGAGGCGATGCAGAGCGCGGGCCCCTTGCCCGTGAACATCAGGTATCTGGTCGAGGGGGAGGAAGAAATCGGGTCTCCGAACATGCAGTCCTTCATCGAGGGGAATCGGGATCGTCTGCGATGCGACGTCGTCCTCAACTTGGATTCCATGATCCTTCGACCCGACCTTCCCTCGATTGTCTATGGGCTACGGGGACTTGCCTATTTTGAGCTGCGCGTGTACGGCCCTTCGCATGACCTTCACTCGGGGCAATTCGGCGGTGCCATTCACAACCCCGCCCAAGCCCTCTGCGAGCTTCTCGCAGGGATGCATGACAACGATGGACGGGTTACTCTGCCGGGCTTCTATGACAAGGTTCGGGCCCTCGAGCCCGAGGAGCGCGAGGCTCTCGCCCAGCTTCCCACCAAAGACGAGGAAGTGCAGAATCTTACCGGGGCCCCGCGGATGTGGGGAGAGAAAGGCTATACCCTTGTGGAACGCATCGGAGCCCGGCCTACCTTGGAAGTGAATGGCCTTCTGAGCGGGTTCACGGGCGAAGGATCGAAGACGGTCCTCCCTTCGAAGGCCATGGCCAAGATCTCCATGCGTCTGGTCCCGGATCAAAGGCCGGAAGAGGTACACGCCCAACTGCTTGAGTATTTGAGGGAAAAGGTGCCGCCCACCGTGCGGTGCGAGGTGAGTACGCTGGCGGGGGGCTCCGCGGCGATTGTGCGGAGGAACACCGCGGAGATGCGTGCGGCCGTGAGGGCGTTAACTGAGACCTTCGGGCGTTCCCCGGTCTTCACGCGGGAAGGGGGGAGCGTTCACGTGGTGAGCGTCATGCAGGCCCTGCTTGGACGAGAGTCCATCCTGATGGGCTTTGGTCTCCCCGACGACAACCTGCATGCACCCAATGAGAAGCTGCACCTCCCCAATTTCTACCGGGGAATCGAATGTTACATCCGGTTTGCTTACGCGCTCGTGTCGTGAGCTGATCGCGTAGCGATGGTCGCGCTTGGACCCGGGGGACCTGGTCTTGGATGGCCGCGGAGTAGAAACGAGCGATCCTCGGTTGACCACGGCGTAACCCTCGCATCGGCTTCGTCCCTGTTGTGCGCGCTCCGGGCCGCCTTGGCCTCACCCCTGGGTCCGAAACCTCCAAGGTAGATGTGCGCAGGCGCAATGCGAGGTCGGCCATTGCCGCCTGATTATTCCCCCGTGTGCAGTGGCAAGCAGGATCTTGCAGGATCCGATCCTGAGGAGCGCCCTCGATCGCGAGCCGATCGACGGAGCTAGGCGAAAAGAGTTCTTCCGAAGGCATGGGTCATCCTGTGGATCTCCCGCTCAGCTTGACCTGCAGAGGAAGCAGGTTCTTTTTGCGAAGACGGGCGAGCGAGAGGCGCTCCCTCGGCCTAGCCTGGGCCGGGCAATGGCCCCAGGCGAGGGCCCGCAGCCACGACCTCGGTCGGAACCCCCTCCATATATTTCTTGAAATTGTCGAGGAATCGAGCAGCCAACTGCCGGTAGCGGGTCATATATGCGTCTCGGCTTGACCAGGACCGGGCGGGATTGAGCACCTCCGCCGGGACCCCTTCGCAGTTCCTGGGCGCTTCAAATCCGAACACTGGGTCGGTGTATGTGTCCTCCTGGAGCAACGACCCGGAGAGGGCGGCCTTGAGGAGAGTTCTCGTGTACCCGATGCTGATGCGCTTTCCTACGCCGTACGGTCCGCCGATCCAGCCCGTGTTGACCAGCCAGCAGTTCGGGTTGTACTTGAGGATCTTGCGTTTGAGCAGGTCCGCATATCGAGACGGGGGATGAACCATGAAAGGGGCGCCGAAACACATGCTGAAGGTGATCTCCGGCTCGATTCCCAGCCCCACCTCCGTCCCGCTGATCTTGGAGGTGTATCCGGAGATGAAATGGAAGAGAGTCTGATCGGGAGTGAGCTTCGCAATCGGTGGCATCACCCCGGAGGCATCACAGGTCAGCAAGACGATGCTGTGGGGATGCCCCGCGACCTTTTCGGGGATCCGGTTTTCAATGAAATCAAGTGGGTAGGAGGCACGGGTGTTTTCGGTGATCCGATCATCGCCTCGCTTTCGCCCAAAGGCCCCTTCGGTTCTGCGGGTCGATCCGGCGCTCCTGCCTCCCGCGAGACCTCAGGTCGATTTCCCAGGAGAGAATCTGATTGGCAATAGGCGGGCACCAAGCCGCTCAGGTTTCTGTCCCGAACCGTACCGTAGAGCCACTTGAACTCTCGCCTGGGGTTGTGCAAGCAAGAGCTCTGGCGGAGGAGACATGGGAGAAGTTGAGGTTCGGATTGGGGAGCGAGGGGTAGAGATTCTGACCGTCCATCGTCCTCCGGTACGCAATGCGTTGAATCGGGAGGCAAGGCGAGGAATGGCCGATGCCGTGAGAGGCTCCGGACCTGCGAGCGCTGGCCGTTGCAGGCGCTGGCACGGCTTTCATTTCCGCTGGGATCTGGCCGAGTTGCGGGACTACCCGTCGCGGCCCGATGGCCTGATGCGAGCGATCTGGGTGGGGGATGCGCTCTCTCGACCGAGGGCTTGGCCCTGTCCGACGATCTCCGCCATCAACGGGCCGGCGAGAGGTCGCGGTGCCGGGATCGCGCTCGCTTGCGATCCGAGGATCATGACGGAAGAGGCCGACCCCGGCTTGGTCCATTTCCACATCGGGCTCAAGACCACAGGCTCTCCCGCCCGGGAGGCCCTTTCCCTGCGACTGACGGACCGGGGGGGCCCGTCGGCCAGACCCGGCTTGCCGCCAGGGAGCTAGCCAGGCAGGCAGCCGAAACCCCACCCCTCGCGGGGCGGCCCGCCAAGCGTGCTCTGCGGATCAGCCTCGTGGAGGAGGAGGGAATGGCGGCGGAGGCAGCGCGAAGTGAGTTCGTGGATCTCTGGGATTGATTGGAGAAGGGAGACTGTGGTCCATTTTCTCTCGAGATCGAGATAGAGGGCTAGGAGGGGAGAACCTCGGCCATCAGGTTCCCCAGGCGCTCGTCCTCTTCATCCAGACGGGTGGCGTACTCTTCGATGAACGCCGATCGGCGCATGCGCAGGACGAGCGGAGCCAAGGCTCGGAGATCCTCTTCGGCAACCTCTTCCCGGCCAGCGGCAGCGGCATGAGCGCGCGCGCCCTCGAGCAGGCTGACGGCCGCCCGGTGAGAGCTGATGGCCAGGCGCTCGATGAGAGCCAACCCTTTGGCGGCCACCTCTTTGCGGAGTTCAACCTTGCCTAGCTTCTCGCGACTGGCCCGTATCTCTTCTTGCATTTCCTCGGTTTCGCGGCGGTAGTATTCGATGACGCCGCGTGGATTGGCAAGATACGCTTGCACGCGGCGATACGCCTCCCACTGGTCCTGGAGACTCACCAAGCCTCGGACGAAGATCCTCATTCCAAAGCGATCGAAAATCTGAGGACGAAGAGCGCCCTCCTCGGGGTTCATTGAGCCGACCAGAACAAAGCGTGACCGATAGGCCGCCGACACGGGTCCTCGCCGAACGATGTATTGACCCTGGGCGGCGGCATCCAGGATCGCGTCGGTGATTTCGTGGGCGAGCAGGTTGATCTCGTCCACATACAGGAAGTTGCGATCGGCTTGCGCAAGAATCCCTGGGCGCAGCCGATGGCGTTCGTGCACCGCAGCCCGTTCGTCCAGGCTTCCGACCACGTCCCCCAGCTGAGCGTTAAGCGGCAACTCGACCAACCGCATCGCGTCCAGAAAGGTGAGCGAATCCCCCAGGCCATACTTGCGCGCGCAATCTGGGCACACCGCGTCCATGCCGCCGGTCTCAATGTCCTCAGGCAGGCACCCATACGGGCACAGACTTCGCGGGACGCTAGGCAAAAGGGGTACGAGGCTCCGCACCGCCGTGGTCTTGCCGGTCCCCCGCGGTCCGAACAAGAGAACGCCTCCGACTCCTGGGTTGATCACGGCCAGAAGGAGGGCGAGCTTCATTTCCTTCTCGTTTACCAAGGCCAGGAAGGGGAAAGGAAGAGATTCCGCCAGTCCGCGATCCCCGGGTTCAACGGCGGCCAGAAACCGCCTGGAGGAGGCCACTTCGAGGAGTTCAGTAATGCTGCGAATGGGATCAGCCATCAGCCGCCGCAGATTGGACCGACCGGCCGGCCCGGGCTTTTCGCAGGCTCTGCCGTTCCTCCCCCCGGCGCATTTCTTCTTCTTCCTCTGCAGTCTCGACCCGGAGCGGGGGGACCTGGGCGGGGCGTCCCTGATCATCCAGGGCCACATAGACAAGGTACGCTGTGTTGGTGTGAACCCGACTGCCCGTGAAAGGGTTTTCCGCTTCTACGTCGACCCGGGCCTCCATTGAGGTGTGGCCAACGCAAGTCACCCGCGAGGTCAAGGTAACTACATCTCCCAGGTGGATTGGGTGGCTAAAGGTCATGCTGTCCATGACCACCGTTACCACCGGCCGTTTGGCGTGTCGCATGCAGGCCAGAGCCCCGGCCTCGTCAGCCAGGCGCATGATGACGCCGCCGTGGACATTCCCGTGCAAATTGGCGTCCTCCAGACGCATGATCTGGCTGAGAACCACGCGCGATTCAGAAGCTGGCTTGCTTGATAGATCTCCCACGCCACCCCTTCTTAGTCCATATCGGGTTTTGTCTCCCCTGTGTCTCGGGTGTGCAGCAGGCTGGGCCTCTCTTCGAGGACATCCATCACATCGTGCGAGTACACGGTCATCAGAGGGGGAAGCGGCACGACCGCCGGAGGGTGAATCTTCCTGAGTTGAGGCGCTGCCGGGGGCGGCATTGTGCGCTCCCCCAGTTCGACCGAGCGACGCCGCAGGATCCGATGATCCTCAGAGAGCCAGCCGACGTATTTTCCTTCCAGGTTGAAGACCTCCTGCCTCTCGCTTACCCATCCAATCCATTCTCCTTCGGCGTTGTACAGGTACGGGAAGGAAACCAGGGCGGAGAAGTCGCCTCGAGAGGTGAATAGATGGACCGGGGCCGGAGGCTTGTTGGCGGGGGGCATGCTCAGCTCACGTCATTGTAGGTCCAGAGGCGGTTGGCAGCAAAGTTCCAGATCAACACCACGCCCACCGCACAGGCCAAGGCAAGGTTGTTGGCAGCTTGGCGCGCTGAAACCGGAAGAGGCCCGGTCCATTTGGAGAGGAGGGAAAACCAGACAGGGTTCAGGGCGGCAAACAACGGGGTCCGAATCAGCAGGCCCACAAGGCTGACCAGGGAGAACTGCCCTACCTGGGCGCTGACCGATTTGCTGCGCGAGTCCGGGTAGGTCCAGACCCGATTCCACATGAAATTGCTGGTCACGGCGGCTCCGAACGAGAACACCGAAGCCACGACCGGGAGGACATTCAGCTTTACGCTCAGCAAATTGAAGGTTCCGAAGTCCACCACAGCTCCAGCGGTTCCGACAACCAGGAAGCGCAAGAATCGCGTGCCTTCCTTCCTCCACCTCACGCCAAACCTTCCGCCACCCGAGATCGAAAATACTGGAAGGTCTTCTCGAGACCTTCCTCGAGGGAGAGGTGAGGCTCCCAGCCCAGGATTTGCTTGGCACGGGTGATGTCCGGTTGGCGCCTCTGCGGATCGCCGGGGCCTCGCCGGCCGGGCAGGTAGCGGATGGCGCTGCGATTCCCAGCGTAGGCGGCGATCCGCTCGGCCAGATCGCGGATGCTGATCTCCGCGGGGTTGCCCAGGTTGACGGGCAGATGTTCGTCCGAAAGCAGCAAGCGGTACAGTCCCTCGACCATGTCCTCGATATAGCAGAAAGACCGCGTCTGGGATCCGTCCCCGTAGACCGTCAAGGGCTCTTCGCGAAGGGCCTGGCCGACCAGGTTCGGGACGACCCGGCCATCGTCCAGCCTCATCCGCGGGCCAAACGTATTGAAGATCCGCGCAATCCGCGTGTCGATCTGGTGATAACGATGATAGGCCATGGTGATGGCCTCGGCAAAGCGCTTGGCCTCGTCATACACGGAACGCGGGCTGATGGGGTCGACGTGGCCCCAGTAGGTCTCCTTTTGTGGGTGTTGTTCCGGGTCCCCGTAGATCTCTGAGGTGGAGGCCAGCAGGAAGCGAGCCCGATTGGCGCGGGCCACGCCCAGCGCATTGTGGGTGCCCAATGCGCCGACCTTAAGGGTCTGGATCGGTAGTTGCGGGTAGCCGTAGGGACTGTCTGGGTTCGGGCTCGCAGGAGAAGCCAAATGAAGCACGGCCTCAACCGGTCCTGGAAAGTAGATGTAGTTTGAGACGTCATGCTTGATGAAAAGGAAGTTCTCCGAACCGGCCAGGTGGGCAATGTTTTCGGGTGTCCCCGTCACGAAGCTGTCCAGGCCCACCACCGTGTGCCCTTCGGCGAGCAGTCGATCACACAGATGGGACCCGATGAAACCCGCGACCCCTGTCAGGAGAATGCGCATTGGGTTCTCCCCAATCCTGAGACCTCGGTTGGTCTTCCGGCCGGGAAAAACAGATTTCGGCTCACCTCCAGTCGGCCGTGACCACCAATTGATCTGCCGTGAGCGGCTGAGCCTGGCCACTGGTTAAACCCACTACCCACAGATTTCCCTCATACACCAAAGCCACCTCCTGTGCGTCCGGCGAGCCTGCCACGAATTGGGACGACAAGCCCTCTTCCCCTTGGGCCGGGAACAGCCGGCGCACGTTGCTCCCGTCGCGATTCATGACCTCCAGGTAGTATGAACTGGAGGCACTTTCAAGCGGACGGATTGCCTGGAGAAAGGCGATCAAGGGCCTCGAAACAATCCCCCCGGCGGGTTTCCCGCCTAGCGTCACCGGATCGGAGAACATGCCGGTCTCAGCTTGCAGGGTCACAGAATAACCCCCTTTGACCGCGAGCGCCACTAAGTCGAACACCGGGGATGCCTCGGGCACTTCCAGTCCAATCGGCGGCCCATGGCTGACCGAGACAAGGAATGATCCGTCCGGAGTCCAAGCGAGCGGCGGGACCCAGACCCAGTCCGAGAGGGTCTGATAGGGGGTAACGGCAGCCAATCGGATCGGGTCGCCGCTGTTCGCGTCAATGAGTCCGACCGCGTCGGCACGCGAGTAGGCAAGATGGAGACCGTCGGGCGCCCATCCGAAGTGGGTTCCCCACCACCCGTACGCTCCTCCCACCTGGGGAGGCACGAGCGATTCCCGTTCGCGAACACTGCCCGCCGGATCCAGACGCAGCAGGCGAAGGTCATTATTGGCCTTCCAACCGGGAGCGGCGGGGCTCGGATTGGCCGTGGAGTATGCAATTGTCATGGGATCGACGGGAGAGAAGGCTGCAAACTGAACGACATTCTCTACATCCAGATCAATGGGCGCGCCGGATCCGTCGGTTCTCACCATCATCAGGCGATTAATGGCTCCCGGATTGCGAGTCGTGTACAGCAGCCAATCCCCCGAGGGCGAAAGGCTGAACACGCGTCCATCCAGGTCTCCACTCACCGTCAGAGCCACACGGTTGCTGGAGTCTCCTCGTAGGATCCAGGCGTTCCCACCATCCAGATAGGCCAGAGTTCCCGGAACGGGGACGGTGGCGAGGCTGGCTTCGCTCCCTTCCATGAGAATTTCAGGAGTCGCGGGCTGAACGATCGCAGATTTCACCGGGGTGCGTGAAACCTCTTGGCCATCCTCGGAGACAATGCGGTAGGTGGTTTCCTCCCTTCCGTTGATCCCCGCCTGGACCAGCCTGGTTTCGCCGGGCGCGAGGGCCGGACTGCGAACGATCTGCTTGGGGTAGGGGAGTACGCTCTCCTCGATCTCAAAGCGTTCAGCCACGCGCGTGACCTGGACCGTGGTGGGCCGGCTAAGCAATACATACTCAGGTGGATCAACCCGGTCGAGTGCGCCCAGCGAGATGTCGGCTTCCTGCAGGGCCTCGGCCACCGTTGAGCCCGAGGAAACGAAAACGCTCTTTGTCCCACCATCCGCGCGGATCTGGATGGCCACGGGGGGCACGTTCACATGGGGACCGGCGCAACCGAAGAGGAGCCCAAGGGTGAGGAGGAGAACGGACCGTCCCGCGGCTCCGCTTGGGCTGAAATGTCCTGACCGCTGAGGGAAGCAGATGCCGGGGCTGAGGGTTTTTGTCGGACGCTTGGTATAATTCCTGACCGGTCGGGGCAGAAAGCATCCTGAGGTAGCCCAAGACTTGCTGGAATTCCGCACCAGGGGCTCCTTGGTCGTCGCCGGCCAGAAATCCTTCCGTGCTTGGCCCCTTGGCCTAAGGGGCCAAGGGCTCCCTGGGAGCCGGGGTCATCCGCGTCGAGAGGCGGCTCTGGGCCCTCTCGGATTGCTCCTGTGGGGCCACTCGCATTTGCCTGGGGGTAAGGATCAGCCGATCGCCGTCGAGCATCTTGCTTCCCCCGGAGACCGGCGCTGGAGCGGCAAACGGGTCCCGTTCAATTAGACCATAGATCTTGGACCCGCCTATCCCGCAAGAGGCCCTGCGCAGGTTTCCGCGGGGCGGTGGAGCCTGGAGCCGCGGGGGCGACCAGCGAGGGCGACTTGAGCCACCGGCTCAGGGTGGCTGATCAGGCTGGGTGGGGAAGCATCGAGATGGCGGATGACTTGAGCATAGATCTGACCTTGAGCCCTGGGATGACAGCATCGTGGATTCCCAAACTGTCGAAGAGACACTCCCGCTAAAGGCGATTGTTGAGAGCCTGCTGTTTGTTTCGGCAGAGCCGGTTGCCCTTTCCACTTTGGGAAGCGCATTGGAGCTGCCCGAGTCCCGAATTGAGCAGGCTTTGGAGGCGCTCGATCTGGATTACCAGAACCGAGGTCTGCAGATCCAGCGCCTGGGCGACCGAGTGCGCCTGACCACCTCGCCACGGTCAGCCAGACATGTTGAAAAACTCCTCGGCTTGAACCACACTACGACCCTGAGCAAGGCGGCTTTGGAGACCCTGGCCATCCTCGCCTACCGGCAACCGCTAACCCGTCCACAGATTGATGCCATCCGGGGGGTGAACTCCGACAGCGTGCTGCAGAGCCTTCTTTCGAAGGGCCTGATTGAGGAGATTGGCCGGACGGAAGGGCCCGGCCGGCCCATTCTGTACGGGGTGACCTCCGTCATGCTCCAGCATTTCGGTCTGGGCTCCACCAAGGAACTGCCGGCACTGGCCCTGGAGGAGGCTGAGGCTCCCCTGGCAGGCCAGGAGGGTGGAGCTGCAGGCCCCATTCTCAAAGAGTGAATTGGTGGGACCTGAGAAACTCCAGAAAGTTCTGGCCCAGGCTGGTTATGGGTCCCGCAGGGCTTGCGAGGGGTTCCTTCTCGCGGGTCGGGTGACCCTGAACGGGCGCAGAGCAAGGCTGGGGGAACGGGCGGACCCGGGCAGGGACGATATTCGGGTCGATGGCCAAAGGGTCGCGCTGGGGAAGTCCTGCACGTATGTGGCGGTCAACAAGCCGCGTGGGGTGATTTCTTCTCTGGCTCCTCAGGGCGATCGGCGGACGGTCCGTGATCTTGTGCCGTTAGTCGGCAGATTGTTTCCCGTGGGTCGGCTCGACCTGGATAGCGAAGGCTTGATGCTCCTCACGGACGATGGCGAGCTGGCAAACCGGCTTACGCATCCGCGCTATGGGTGCGAGAAGGAATACCGCGTCCGGGTCTCGCATCGCCCCGATCCCGAGCAGCTGAGCCTTTGGCAGCGAGGGATCGTTCTCGAAGATGGGGTCAGGAGCATCCCTGCAAAGGTTCAAGTGGAGAAGTCGGCAGGAGGGGGGGCTTGGCTGCGGGTTGTCATGCGCGAGGGACGGAAGCGGGAAATCCGGGAGATTGGTGCCCACCTAGGCTTGCCGGTGATGCGGATTGTGCGAATCCGGATTGCGGGCTTACGGTTGGGAGAACTGCGCCCGGGTCAATGGCGTCCTCTGTCGAAAGAAGAAGTCCGGATGCTTTCTGCGGGTGAGGGCGGCGAGGCTGGGGCCGCCCGTGCGCGGGTCCGCGGTTCGCTTCCAGGGAGAACCACCTTGAACAGGGGCAGGAAATAGACCAGATTGAGGATACGGTGGAAACCACTCAGAGACATTGGGGTTGGCTCGACGGCAGGGTTGGGAACTGGCTCCCTCTCACGCGGGAGCTGGCTCTCTGGCTCTTGCTGGGTATCAGCGCGGTTGCAACGCGTTTCTATGAGATCGGCGTCCGTTCGATAGCCCACGACGAGAGCCTGCACGCTTTCTACTCCTGGTTGCTGTTCCGTGGGCAAGGGTACGTGCACAACCCCATGATGCACGGCCCTCTGCAGTTCCACATGCTGGCACTCACGTATTTCCTCCTGGGGGCCAGCGACGCGACGGCGCGCCTCCCCGCTGCCTTGTTTGGAATCGGTGCCGTCTTGTTGCTCTGGGCTTTTCGCCGTTGGCTGGGGCGGATCGGCGCGTTGATCGCGGCGTTGTTCATGGTGATCTCTCCCTTCATGCTCTACTATTCGCGATACGTGCGCAATGAGGCCTTCACGGTAGTCTGGGCTCTCCTGATGTTCCTCGCCATCGCGAGGTTTTTTGAGACGCGCGAGACCAAATGGCTCTATCTTCTGACGGTCGCTACAGTTTTGAACTACGACACCGAAGAGACGACCTACATCTATGTCGCCTTGGCCGCGTTGTTCTTGGGGCTGCATCTCCTGATCTCGCTGGTGCGAGCTGAGTGGCCCCGGCCTGCCCGCCGAAGACAGTTTGGCTACCTGGCCTCATTGGGCGTCGCGCTTCTTCTGGTGGCGGGCTGGTTCCTTGCCTACGGGCAAAGCGGATTGGGCTCCTCCTTGGTGGGGACCGCAGTTCCGGCCAATCCCAATGTGCCCCCCTCGACGGTGGCGAGTGGAATTTCCGGCATGGGGATCTGGGTGGCGATTGCCGCGGCGACTGCGCTATTGGCCTTCGCAGCCGCCTTGGTCCTTGCCTTGCGTGACTTCGGGACTTCCTTTCGATCCCGGTTTCCCTCTTTGGACCTTTTGGTCATCCTGGGAACCTTCGTGCTCCCCCAACTGACGGCCTTCCCAGAGACGGCTATCGGATGGTCCCCCTTGGATTATTCGAACTCGGGGTTGATCCACACGGCAGTCGTTTTTCTGCCGTTGCTCGCGATCTCCGTCGCCATCGGCCTTTGGTGGGACCGCAGGCTGTGGCTCGTCAACGCGGCAATCTTCTACAGTCTTTTCATCATCTTCTTCACGACCTTTTTCACCAACGGGGGTGGCTTGGCCAGTGGAATGATCGGCTCTCTTGGATACTGGCTACAGCAGCAGGGCGTTCACCGTGGGAGCCAACCTTGGTACTACTACATGTTGGTGACCATCCCGGTCTACGAGTACCTTCCCGCCCTGGCCTCCCTCGTGGCCGGCTACCTGGGCTTGCGCCAGCTGCTTGGCCGCACCTCGACGAACCGCACCGACGGGTCAAATGACCGCCCCGTCGGCTTGGACGGTCCGGTCATCTCGAATGGTCCCGTCACTTCCCTTCGGGTGGAACTTCAGGAGAAGCCAGCCGTGCTAGCCGAGAGCGGGTCCCCGGCATACACCTTCAACATGCCGGGGTTCTTGGGCTACTGGAGCATGGGCTCGCTTCTGGCCTATTCCGTTGCCGGCGAGAAGATGCCTTGGTTGACCGTCCATATCGTGCTCTCCATGATCCTGCTTGGGGGTTGGGCTGTCGGTCGAATCTGGGAGCACACCGATTGGTGGCAAGGTGTCGGGTCTTGGGGTTGGCTGGGTTTAGTGCTCTTGCCCTTGACCGTCTATTCCTGGGTCACAGCCGCGCTGGACCTCTTGGGGGACGCGCCGCCCTTCGCGGGCTCCCAGCTCGGTCAGCTGCAGGCGACGACCTCTTTTGTCGAGGCCCTGGTCTTCGGGATCCTGGGCACCGCCCTCCTGGTCAGGCTTTGGAGATCCCTCCCGGCCTCGCTGTGGGGAAGGATGGTGACACTCGAGGTCTTCGGTTTGCTGGCCGTTCTGACCCTGCGCGCCGGTTGGATGGCCAGTTACCTCAATCTCGGAAACGGCAAGGAGTTTATCGATTACGCGCATTCGACTCAGAGCGTCAAGACCGTGATGGCGCAGGTGCAAGAGCTCTCTCAGAGGACAGCGGACGGTCTGGGGATCCAGGTCGGCTACGATGATCTCGTCTCCTGGCCACTGACGTGGTACCTGCGGGACTACACGAACCAGCGCTATTTTGGGAATCAACCCACCCGCGACCTGGAGAACGTGCCGATCGTCCTCGTGGGCGCGGGGAATATCGCCAAGGTCGATCCTCTCCTAAGCCGAACTCATTACAGCTTCGACTACATCCGCATGTCGTGGCCCATGCAGGAGTACTTCAATCTGGATGGCCAAAGAATCCTGGGCGCGCTCGCCAGTTCTCAATATCGACAGGCACTGATCAATATCTGGTTCAGGCGGGACTATTCCCTCTACGGTCAACTGACGGGCGTGAACTACGACATATCACACTGGCCCGTCTCCGAGAGCATGCGGATCTATATCCGCAAGGACATCGCCAATCAGATTTGGCAATACGGCGCAAAGCCATCTGCGCCAGCTGCGGTGGAGGACCCGTACGCCAAGGGCCAGAAGCAGCTCACAGCGGTCGCGGCTTGGGGTGGTCCAGGTAGCGAGCCCGGGCAGTTCCAGAACCCGCGGGGAATTGCAATCGCCCCGGACGGGACAATTTATGTGGCCGACACGGATAACAATCGCATCGAGCACTTTGATCGCTCAGGGAAACTGCTCGAAGTCTGGGGGAGCTTTGCCGACGTCAGCAAGGGACCGGCCCCCGGAGGGACTTTCAACCAGCCGTGGGGCTTGGCCGTCGGGCCGGACGGATCGGTGTTTGTCGCGGACACCTGGAACTACCGCATACAGAAATTCACAGCCGACGGCGAGTTTGTACGGATGTGGGGCAGTTCAGGGGAGGCGAGCGCCCCCGACGGATTCTACGGCCCTCGTGACGTGGCCGTCGACCCCAAGGGTCGGGTCTTTGTGGCCGACACCGGAAACAAGCGTGTTGCCGTGTTTGATGGGGACGGTAATTACCTGACCCAGGTAGGCTCCGGTGGATTTGGGCCGGGTCAATTCGACGAGCCCGTGGGCATCGCCTTGGGACCGGATGGTGATCTTTACGTGGCCGACACGTGGAATCAGCGGGTCCAGGTGTTCCGGGAGACGAGCGCGGACACGTTCACCTACGATCGGGAGTGGACGATCGCCGGCTGGCAGGGACAGTCGCTGGACAACAAGCCCTACCTCGCCGTCGGGCAGGATGGGCGGGTGTGGGTCACGGATCCGGAAGCCTACCGGGTGATCGTGTTTGACTCTCAGGGCGTGTTCCTGTTCACCTGGGGAGACTATGGCGAGGGGATGAATGCCTTCCATCTCCCGGTAGGGATCGCGGCGGATTCGCAGGGGGGTGTTTGGGTCACCGACGCGGGCAACGGCCGGGTAATGGAGTTTCAGCCTCCAGCTTCCCCGTAGGCAGGAGATAGAGCCAGAAGAAGCAAACCAGCGGGCCGCCCCTGCCGGTTTGCTTTTGCTGCATCCTTGCAGAAACGTGGCGCTCGTTTCCTTGGGCGCCAATTCTGTCCAGCCGGTCTCACGCCGCGAGCCTCCCCCGCTGCAGCGAGTCGCGGGAATCCATCGCGGGCCGCCATTTCGGTCCGTGCCGGGCTCAGGTGCTCCGCGGCGGTGTCTGCTCCGAGGCGAGCTGTCCGCAACCTGCCTGGATCTCGATGCCTCGTCGCACGCGAACCGTTACCGGGATGCCTTCGCGTTTCAAAGGTTCGAGGAAAGCGCGCACGCTCTCGCGACTGGATGGCATGCCTGCGTATTCTCGGGTCGGGTTCAAAGGAATGAGATTAACGTGACAGAGGAGGCCTCGCAACCGCTGTGCGAGCAAGGCCGCCTGGGCAACGTCGTCATTGACCCCCTGGATCAGGGCCCACTCAAATGAGATTCTGCGATGGGTTGCGTTCACGTACTCCCGGCAGGCTTGCAAGAGGATGTCAAGCGGGTAGCGCCGGTTGACCGGCAAGAGACGGGAGCGAAGCTCGTCGCTGGCCGCGTGAAGAGAGACAGCCAGGTTGATTTGCCTCCTCTCCTGGGTAAAGCGGCGAATGGCGGGCACGAGTCCCACGGTCGAAATGGTAATGCGCCGCGCGCCAAAGTTCATCCCCTCGACGTGATTGAGCGTGTCCAAAGCCCCCAGGGTCGCCTCGTAATTGTGAAAGGGCTCGCCCATCCCCATCACCACGATATTGGAGAGCCGTCTTTCCTCCAGCGATAGCCTGCGCGCCAAGTCGAGAACCTGCATAAGGATCTCGCCTCGCGTGAGGTTGCGACCGAAACCCATTTGTCCGGTCGCACAGAAGACGCAGCCCATGCCGCAACCGGATTGCGTCGAGATGCAGGCGGTCTGTCTCTGATCGTACCCCATCAACACAGTCTCCACGGTGGCGCCATCCCGCAGTTCAAACAGGATCTTGAGGGTTTTCCCATCGCCAGAGCGAGACTCGCGAAGAGGGTGGATCAGCTGAAAATCGAACGATTGCCCGAGCCGCTCGCGCAGAGAAGCGGGGAGATCGGTCATCTCGCCAGGGGAGAAGGCCCATCGCGAGTAAAGATGGTGCCAGATCTGCCTGGCTCGATAGAGGGGCTGTCCCCACTCGGCCAAAGTCAATTCGAGATGTTCCAGAGTCAGGTCGTGGAGGGCGGCGTGCGGCATGAGGAGCTCAGGACAAGGGAGCTGCGCCTCAATGGGAGGTGAGCTGCAACTTCCATTCTTGGATCAATTCGGGGAGTCCTGCGAAAACCCACGTTGGCCGTGTCGCCGAAGCCCTCAGCTGGGTGGCGGTAGTTACCCCGCTGAGCACAAGGATGCTTGGGATCCCCGCCCTTTGGGCACCCAGGATGTCCGTCTCCAGGCGATCTCCCAGCGCCGCCGTCTGGCGCGCCGGTTCACCCAGCCGCTCGATCGCCAGTTGGTACATGAGCGGCTCGGGCTTCCCGATGATCGTCGGCCTCGAGCCCGAGGCCGTGGCCAGGGCCGCCAGAATTGCGCCGTTCCCCTGGATAGTCCCGCGCTCCGTGGGGAAGGTGGCATCGTCGTTGGTGCCAATAAATCCGGCCCCGCGGCGCAAGTTGAGGGTTGCCCCGGAAAGCTTTTCCCAGCTCAGTTCGCGATCCATCCCGCACACGACAAAATCCGCATCCGTGTCGTCGAGATCGGCAATCCGGAATCCCTCGGCAGCCAGAGCGGATCGGATTCCCTCTTCCCCGACCACGAAAATCTTGGCACCGGATGGAGCAGTCTTGGCCAAGTATTCCGCGGTCGCCTGAGCCGAGGTCAGGATTTCATCCGCTTGCACCTGCGCCCCCAGGCCGATGAGCTTCTGCAGGTACGACCTGGGCGTGAGGGTCGGGTTATTCGTGGCCAGGACAAAACGGATGCCCGTGCTTCGAAGGAATCCGAAGAACTCAATGAATCCGCGGTTGGCGACGGCGCCGTGCCAGAGGACTCCGTCCATGTCGATGATCAAGGCCCGGATGTCGGCCAAGCCAAGGACCGCCTCCGGGCCTTTCGTGGATTCCATCGGGAAAACCACCTCCCTGCGTCTACTTCACCTTGGTCGCTTGTTTCTCCCGTTCCTCAAGGACTCGATCCACGATCCCATACTTCACGGCTCCCTCCGCGTCCATGTAGTAGTCGCGCTCGGTATCGCGCTCAATCACCTCGAGGGTTTGGCCGGTATGCCTGACCATAATGGCATTGAGACGATCGCGAAGCCGTAGAATCTCCCTGGCCTGTATCTCGATGTCGGAGGCTTGACCCTGGGCGCCGCCCAGGGGCTGGTGCACGTGAACGGTCGCGTGCGGCAAAGCAAAGCGCGAGCCGTGGGTGCCGGCCGCCAAGAGAACCGTTCCAAAGGAGGCCGTCACCCCGACCGCATAGGTCTCAATGGGATTGGAGATCTGCTGCATCGTGTCATAGATGGCAAGCCCTGCGTAAATTCCACCCCCCGGGCAGTTGATCCACATCTGGATTTCCTTTTCGGGATCCTCACGATTCAGATACAGCAGTTGGGCAACCACCAGGTTGGCGATCTGGTCGTTTATCGGGGTCCCGAGGAAGATGATCCGTTCTCGGAGCAACAGCGAGTAGATGTCGTAGGCGCGCTCGCCGCGACTGGTGGTCTCAATCACCATGGGGATGAGAGACGTCGGACTGAGGAGAGTCATTCCATACCTCCGTTGGACGGCATAGGCTCGGAGAGGGGGGGTACCGTGGCGGCTGGGGCCAGATCCTCATGGGCTTGGAGAGGAGGCGCCTCCCCCTTGCCGATAGCGATTATTCTTTCAACTACCCTGTCATTGAGCAGGTCCTCGTAGATTATCTCGTGGAGCGCGGGATCCCGAAGCATCTGCTCCAGCTGTTTTGGATCCGCCTTGCTTTGCACCGAAGCGAGGGTGTTGCGCACCCGCTGGTCAACATCCCCCTCCGGGACCTCGAGTTGTTCCTTCTGGGCGAGGTCGGCCAGGTATAACCCGCGGGTGAGACGCTCGCGCGCTCTGGGCTCCAGCTCCTTTTCCAGGCCCGGGCGGCCTTCCGGGCGACCTTTCAAATACGTATCCAAGGTGACGCCTTCCCGCTCCAGCGAACGGGCAAGGGACTTGACCATCTTGTCGATCTCCTCCCGCAGGATGGCATTGGGGTAGCGGACGGATCCTCCCTGGATCATCTGATCGATAACGCGGCTTGCATAATCCCCCTCGGCATCGCGTTTCACTTTCGCCTCGAGGCTGGTCCGCACCCCGGCCTGCAGCTCCTCGACAGTAGAGTACTCACTCACGGACTTGACGAGATCCTCGCTCCACTCAGGGACGCGACGGGCCTTGACGGCAAGGCAGGTGAGGAATAGGCGGGCATGAACCCCCTGCAAGGTCGAGACGGGGAAGGCCTCTGGGTAGGTGAATTCAATCTCGCGACTTTCGCCCTCGCGGATGCCGAAGATGGCCGCGCCAGCCCCAGGGAATCTCCCGCCCACGTCTTCCGAGAGCTCCACTTCCTCGCCGGATTGGTCGTCGGGGCCCGCCTTCATGGCGGCGGGCAGAGGGGAAAGCTTCCCCTGCGAGTCCAGCGCTTGAACTTGAACCTTGGCGACCAGGACGTCCCCCTCCTGGGCCGGGCGAGAGACCGGCTCCAGGATCGTTTGGGATTGCCGCAAGTTCTCCATCATCCGCTCGACATCCTCAGCGGGCATGGGCGGCAGCGCGAAGGGCACGCGAACTTGGCGATAGTCGCCCAAGGCCACTTCGGGCTGAAGAGGAACCGTGAACTTCAGCACCAGCGGTTCCCGAGAAACGATATCCTCCAAGGTCCCCGCCCGGGCCGGACTCAATCCACTCTCGTCGAGGGCCTTGCGGTACACCTCCGGGCCGAGCAAGTCAACCGCCTCATCGAAGACCGCCTGCTGGCCGAGGTGCGAGATAACCACGGAGTAGGGGGCTTTCCCCTTGCGAAAGCCGGGGATGCTGGCTCGGTCGGCCAGCTTCCGCGCGGCCCGCTTCATGGCCCCCTCGAGGATTTCTGCTTCGGCCTCCACCGTCAGGGTAGCCTCGCACTCCCCCGTCTGTTCGACCTGGGTCTTCATACGTTCCTGCAATTTCCTTTCTGTGCAAGATAAGCCGGGCAAGTTGCCGCGACATCCGATCTCGGCTTGCCCGGCGAGGACGACCAGCACGCTAGGCTGGTGGGGAAGGAGGGACTTGAACCCTCACGCCTCGCGGCACATGATCCTAGGTCATGCCTGTCTGCCAGTTCCAGCACTTCCCCGTAAAGCGGATTATAACCGGGGCCAAGGCCTAGGTAAAGGCAAAGAGGCTTGGTCCTCGCGGGAGCCGATCGAGTGTCTCGCGTTGAGAGAGTCCAAGACTTCCTGGCGGCCCACTCCCCGAGGGTACCCTTAGGCGGGGAGAATCCGGAAGAGAGAGGCGGAAGATGGAGCTAGGCACAATCCAAAGAGTCGACATCGACGAAGAAGTCCAGCAGGCCTATCTTGATTATGCGATGAGCGTCATCGTGGCGCGGGCCTTGCCCGACGCGCGGGATGGCCTTAAGCCCGTGCAGCGCCGAATCCTGTACGCCATGCACGACATGAATATCCATCCCGGAGGGGGCTTCAAGAAGTCGGCGCGCATCGTGGGCGAGGTCCTCGGGAAATATCATCCCCATGGGGACATGGCGGTGTACGAAGCCATGGCGCGGATGGCCCAGGATTTCTCCCTGCGCTACCCCCTGGTCGAGGGCCAGGGCAATTTCGGTTCGATGGATGGAGATGCCCCGGCCGCCATGCGTTACACCGAAGCCCGGCTGGCCCCGCTGGCCGTTTCGATGCTGGCCGACCTCGACAAGGAAACGGTCCCCTTCGCCCCCAACTTCGACGGCACTCTGCAGGAGCCGCAAGTCCTGCCCTCCGCCGCTCCGAGTCTGCTGATCAATGGGGCCACGGGGATTGCGGTGGGCATGGCGACCTCCATTCCGCCTCACAATCTGGGAGAGGTGTGCCAGGCCCTCGTTTTCATGCTCCGCTCGTGGACGCGGACCAAAGAGATATCCACGGATGAGTTGCTGAAGTTCGTGAAAGGGCCGGATTTCCCAACGGGCGGGCTGATCCTCGATCGGCCTGGCCGGGAGGAGGGACTTCCGGCTGCCTATGGATCGGGACGGGGCAAGATCACCGTGCGGGCCAAGGTCCACTGGGAGGAGTCTGGCAAAGGGCGGGCCCGCCTGCTGGTCACCGAACTGCCTTACCAGGTAAACAAGTCCGCTCTGCTCGAGAGGATTGCGGAACTCGCACGGGCGGGCAGATTGGAAGGAATTGCCGATCTGAGAGATGAGTCGGATCGGCAGGGAATGCGCATCGTGATCGAGCTGGCCCGCTCAGCGGATGCGGAAAGCGTGTTGCGCAACCTGTTCCAGCACACCCCGATGGAAACCACCTTCAGCATCATCCTCTTGGCCCTGGTTCGAGGCGAGCCCAGGCTGCTCTCGCTCAAACAGGCCTTACGGGTGTTCCTCGACCATCGGCTGGAGGTAATCCAGAACCGGAGCCAGTTCGATCTGGCTCGGGCCCGCGAAAGGGCTCACATCCTCCAGGGTCTGCGCGTGGCCTTGAAGAATCTAGAGGAAGTCATCCGGCTGATTCGCAACGCGCGCACGGCCGAGGACGCCTCCGGGCGCCTGCAGAAGCGCTATCGGCTCACACAAGTCCAGGCCGAGGCGTTTCTGGATATGCCTCTCCGAAGGCTGGCTTCGCTGGAGCGCGAGAGGATCGAGCAAGAATACAAAGAAAAGGTCGCGCTCATGACCTCCCTGGAGCGCGTCCTCGGCTCCCCGAAGTTGCAGAGAGAGGCCCTGATCGAGGAACTCAAGCAGCTCGAGCAGCGCTTCGGAGATGGCCGTCGCACGACGATCCTGCCCGATGGCGACAAACTGCGGAACCTGCCCATCGCCGCGCAGGCCGATCATCCTGAGGAGATGGTCTGGCTGACCCTGACCGATGCGGGTTTGCTCTCGCGCGGCGTCCCTTCCCGCCAGTCGCTCCCGCTTCCCCACACCCCGCTCAAAGCTGTGCTTCGGGCGAGCACACGGGATACCCTGTACCTGCTCACCGAAAAAGGAAGGCTGGCCGGGATTCCAATTGAGGCGGTGCCCGAGCGGGAAGCTCATGAGCCCGGTGTGCACTTTTCAGCCCTTTGCGGTCTGGAAGGGCCAAGCAAAGTTGAGTGCGCGGTGAGCGTGCCGCCTTCCGCGAAGGATCGGAAGGGCTACCTGACATTGGTCACCAGACGAGGGATGGTCAAGAAATCGCGCCTTCAGGATCTCCCCCGGCCCTCTCCGCAGGTAGTCTCAGCCATCAAACTCGGGCCCCAGGATGGGCTGGGTTGGGCAGCCGCAACGAGTGGAAAGGATGAGTTGCTCCTCCTGACCTCGGCGGGTATGAGCATCCGCTTCAGCGAGCAGGAGGTTCGGCCGTCGGGACTCTCTGCCGCCGGGGTTCTGGCGGTCCGGCTGGGCCGTGGTGGCGATCAAGTTGCCTGGGCGGGGGTGATCCAGCCCAGGTGCGATCTCCTCATGATGGGGGAGGATGGCAGCGCGAGGCGAACGTCCATCACAGAGTTTCCGCCGCAAGGGCGGCACGGGGTGGGGACGAGGGCTTGGAAGGCCAAACTGGGAGGCCGTCTGGTGGGTGCGGTCGCGGGCCGAGGGAAGACGCGAATCCTGCTGTGCCTGAGCGATGGCTCCGTGCAAAGCCAGCAGCTTGGAGATTTCTCCCGTCGCAAGCGGAGCTCGGATGCCTCCAGCGCCGTGAAGCTCGGCAGAGGGCAGAGGATCTCCGCGGTGATAGCAATGGAGAGCCCACCATTGGGTGCGCAGGCGGCCCGGCGCCCTTCTTCCGGTGCAGGGCACCAACCCACAGGGCGCGGTCGGCCTCCATTGGGCCGGGGGAAACTTCCGGCCCGCCCCGACAGCACGGCGCGGAAATCGAAGCGGTACAGGAAGGGGAAAGCCTTAGGCCGGACGAGGGGCGACCGAGGCCAATAGGAACCCTGAGCGGTCAGGAAGGCGAGATGTTGAAGTAGGCGTAGTGATACTGAATCAGGTTGTCTCGCAGGCCCAGGGTGTCGTTGCCGTCCAGCACCTTGCCGGCGGTACTGGTCGCGGTCCAGGTGAAATGCCGGGAATTCCCGTCTCCACTTCGACCGGTAACCGTGAACTGCCCGCTGGGCAGCAAGTTGGTCAGAAGATCCTGATACCAGGCGGTTATCGCCGTCGAACCCACGATCGTGCGTGCGGCCGTGACCTGAGCCGCATTGCCCTGGTAGAGGGCGAGAATGGTCGGGATATCGTGTGAGTTCCAGGCCGCGACCAGACGATCGACCATGTCGGCGGGGGGAGGCGCCTGGCCCCACTTGAAGTTCGCCACCGCATTCCACAAGGCGATGTGGGCGGATTGGGTGGCATATTCCCAGGAGAAGAAGTTTGCCGCGGTGAGCTTGAGCGCCGCGGCCTCCTGGAGGAATAGGGTGAGCTCGGCTGCCGTCGGCGTCCAGCCGGCATTCGAGTAGGCAGGCCCGGTCGGAACGACCGGGAGGGAGGGCTTCAAGGCCGTCAGCTCCTTGACCGACTGCTGCAGCTGGTACTGCGGGTTGTGAGCCTGCTCCCAGTAGACCTGGGGCATGTTGAAGTCGCATTTCGCAAGGAACGTGCTCCAGGGGAAGAGCTGATGAACGTTCGGGTAGCGAAAGGAGCTCAGCGCGATAGGAAGTTTGGGAAGACCGGCACGTAGCTGCTTCACGTACGTGCCCGCCTGCGTCGCCATGCCCTTCTTCTCGAATTCCATCTCCGCATCGATCACGTAGCCGTCCAAACCGAGCTGGAGAGTGCGACTTATCGCTATCTTCGCCTCACCCGCTGGATTGATGCCGTAGATGTAATGCCATCCCCAGGGGCTGACGCCGCGGGCGCGGAGCTCCGAGACCACGGCGGGCAACAGGTCATGGCCCTTCGAGTCGATATTATAGGCGTAAGGTCCATCCGCGATCTTTAGGAGAACATGCGACAGCCCGGCTTGGGCGGCGCGCGAAGCGATCTTGGCTGCGTTCCCCCCGTCACAGAGCGGGACCTGCCAGATGAAGAAGCCCTTTCCAACCAGCGCCATGCCTACCTCCGCTGCTTGAGATGAACCCAAGGGGCCCGCGATCGAGTTGCGTTGGGGTGCGGCCGGGCGGTTTCATGCCGCCGGAAGCCTCTGACTTTCAAGTGCACATTGCGTGCCAGGTCCTGGTCGGGTTGGGAGCCGGGGATCATAGCGGTTTCCCGGCGGTATACTAGGGCTGTCGCCTGGGTGGTCAATGAAACTGGAAACCCTTCTCGAATCCCTGCCAGATCTTCTTCTCTCGGAGAGGGAGATGATCGAGCGGGCCTACGCGATTGCAGAGCGGGCTCACGATGGCCAGTATCGCGCCTCGGGGGAACCCTATGTGCAGCACTGCCTGGCTGTGGCAAAGATCCTGGCAGATTTTGGGGTTCCGGCGACAACTATTGCTGCCGGCCTGCTGCATGACACGGTTGAGGATGGGGGTGTGTCGTTGGTGCAGATCGAGCGCGAGTTTGGGCACGAGGTCGCCCAGCAGGTGGATGGGGTTACCAAGCTTACCAATCTGCCCAGGGTTTCAAAGGGAGATGGCCGGCCGGACGGGGTCCAAGAGTCGGCGCGTCGGAAGGACATGGATGTTGAGAGCCTTCGCAAGATCTTCCTTGCGATGGGAGATGACGTGCGTGTCGTCATCATCAAGCTGGCAGATCGCCTTCATAACATGCGCACGCTCAGCCACCTCGAGCCGGAGCGCAGGCGGCGTATTGCGCAGGAAACCCTAGAAATCTTCGCCCCTCTGGCCAACCGACTGGGCATGTGGCAAATGAAATGGGAGCTGGAGGATCTTGGTTTCCGCTACGTCAACCCGCAGGTGTACAAGGAGATCGCCGGAAAGCTTGAAGAGCGGAGGACCGACCGCGAGGACAAAATGGCGCAAATCGTCCAGCGCCTCAGAGAGGTGCTGAACGAAGCGGGCTTGTCGGCGGAGGTAAGCGGCCGCCCCAAGCACATTTACTCCATCTATCGCAAGATGCTTCGCAAAGGCGTGGCGTTTGAATCGGTCCATGACGTGCGGGCCGTCCGCATCATCGTCCAGGACATCCCCAGTTGCTACGTGACCTTGGGCGTCATTCACAATCACTGGTCCCCCCTGCCTGGCGACTTCGACGACTACATAGCCTCGCCCAAGGACAACTTCTACCAGTCCTTGCACACTGCGGTGGTTTACGATGATGGAAAAACCATCGAGGTCCAAATCCGCACCCCGGAGATGCACCAAAACGCGGATCTTGGGATTGCCGCCCATTGGCGATACAAGGAGGGGGGGCGGCGCGACGAAGCCTTCGAGCGCAGAATCCTATGGCTTCGCAGCCTCATGGATTGGCGCCAAGAGGTTCAGGATGCGGGTGAATTCGTCGATGCGCTCAAATCGGAGGTCTTCCAGGATCGCGTGTACGCCTTTACACCGAAGGGGGATGTGATCGATCTGCCCGCAGGCTCTACGGCTATCGACTTCGCTTACCACGTTCATACTGAGATCGGCCATCGCTGCCGGGGAGCCCGGGTCAACGGCAAGCTCCTTTCCTTGGACTATCGCCTGAGGACGGGGGATCAGGTGGAGATCGTCACCACGCGCAATGGGGGACCGAGCCGCGATTGGCTCAACCCGGATTTGCGCCTCGTGCGCTCGCAACGGGCGATCAGCAAGATCCGACAGTGGTTCAAGCGAGAGGACCAGGACCAACGCATTTCCGAAGGCCGAGAAATCGTGGAACGCGAATTGCGCAGGTTGGGTGTGGAGGGTCTCACCCTCGAGAGCCTGGGGAAAGGGCTGGGCTATGGCACCCTGAACGAGTTTCTTGCTGCGGTCGGCTCCGGCGATCTTACCGCGGCCAGGATCGTGGCCAAGATTCTCGAGACCGAGTCCGGAGTCTTGGAAGAGTTTCCGGCACTCACCCCTCCTTCCGAGACAACCACACCGGATGTGAACATCACCGGATTGAGGGGCATGCTCACCTCCATGGCCCGCTGTTGCAAGCCGGTCCCGGGAGACCCGATCGTCGGCTACGTAACCCGCGGGCGAGGCGCCACCATTCACCGCACGGACTGCCCCAACATCCTGCGCGTGCGCGACAAGGAAAGGCTGTTGCACGTTTCCTGGGGGCGCCCGGCAAGGACCTACCCGGTGGCTGTGCGGGTTACCGCTTACGACCGGGAGGGATTGCTTCGAGATGTGTCCACCGTGGTAGGTGAAGAACACATCAATCTAAGCAATGTGGTCTCCAGCACCAAAGCCCACCTGGCCATGATTGATCTGGTGATGGAGGTCACGGACCTGGGCCAACTAAGCCGGGTACTCAATCGCGTCGAGGCTCTCCCCAACGTCATGGAAGCCCGGCGAGTACGGGCTGGATGAAGGCAGCGCAGAGCGGGTGCTTTCGCCCGCCCGTGCCCCTGTCTTCCCAGGCTGAGGCAGAGAGGTGACCGGCACGTTGCTGAGCGTCGAACTGGCACGTGACCGCTTGCTGAAGGAATTCACCAGCCTGCCCGGGGAAGAGGTGAGCCTGCGGGACGGCCTGGCACGAGTGTTGGCAATGGACCTGGTTGCCAACCAGGACTTGCCCCGTTTCTCCAACTCCTCGATGGACGGGTTTGCGCTGCGTGCCGAAGATGTGCGCGGTGCGTCCCGGCGGAACCCTGTCCGACTTCAGGTCGTGCTCGATGTGCCCGCCGGGTACTCGCCGCCTGCCTCCCTTCCCGCGGGGGCGGCCGCCCGGGTGATGACCGGAGCGCCGATTCCTGCGGGAGCCGACTGCGTCGTTCCGGTCGAGCAAACGGATTTGAACGCCATGCGCCCAGCCCTTCCCGGGGAAATCGGGATCTTGGCCGAGATGCAGCCAGGCGAAAACATTCGGCCCGGGGGGTTCGACATAAAGGTGGGGGAGAGAATCCTAGCGCGGGGCACCCGCTTGCGTCCGCAGGAGATCGCCTTGCTTGCCAGTCTGGGCCAAGCCTCGGTCCAGGTCACTCAACGCCCCACGATCGCCATCGTCTCCACGGGAAGTGAACTGGTGCCTGTGGGCCGATCTCTGCGGGCGGGCGAGATCTTCGAGAGCAATTCCTTGATGCTGGAGGCTCTGGTCAGCGAGGCGGGAGGTCGACCAATCTTACTGGGGATCGCACCTGATGATCCGGCGGAGATCGGATTGAGATTCGACTCGGCCCTGGACCAGGGCGCCGATCTGATTCTTTCATCCGCGGGGGTTTCGGTTGGAGCCTATGACTACGTTCGCCAAGTCGTCGAGAAGAGGGGGCGTCTGTCCTTTTGGAGAGTGAACCTCCGTCCCGGTAGACCTCTGGCCTTCGGTCGTTATCGGGGTGTCCCGGTTATGGGCCTGCCGGGAAACCCCGTTTCCTCATTTGTCACCTTTGAATTGTTTGCTCGGCCCGCGATCACCGCGTTGCTGGGGGCCGTTCCCCGGCCGAGGCCGAGGGTCACGGCGCGCTTGACCGAGGATCTCGAATCCGACGGGAGAGAAACCTACTTGCGAGGGCGGAGCCTGTGGGATCTTGGGCAATGGCGTGTGAGCCTCAGCGGAAACCAAGGCTCCTCGGCACTCTCCGCATTGGTGCGTGCCAATTCCCTGATTCGCCTGCCGGCTGGAACCACTTGTGTTCCCGCCGGATCGCCAGTGGAGGTGTGGCTCCTGGAGGATTAGCCGAAGAGAGGACAGCCACGCTCGGGAGCAGGAGAAAAACGATCCGATTCCATTGGGGGCGGCTGGCCTGCGTCGGTGATCCAAAGAAGTGGAGGACTCCGCAGCGCGGCCTTCATCTGGTGGCTGCACCCCTTGGGGCGAAACTCGTGCCTTGACAAATCCTTCGAGCATGATATGTTTTCATTTATGGGCCCAGCGTCCCGGCAGCCAAATCAATCCGGTCTGAGGAGGGGCAATGCCTAGGATCCGTTGTCGCTACCTCGATTGTGTTTTCCTCGAGGAGGGATATTGCGGGGCGGCTGCCATCGAACTCGATCCGGACGCAGGTTGCCTGACCTACTCGCAAACTGAGGAAGCCGAAGCTCCGCCGGAATGGGAAGCACAAGAGTTTGAGGAGGAGTGGGAAGACGAAGAGGATGGTTTCGAAGTGGAGGAAGAGGAGGAAGAGGCCTGGGAGGACGACGAGGAGGAGACCTAGGCCAGAGCCTTGCCAGGCGAAGATTGGAAGTCGCAAGGGATCACGATCAGGCATCCAAACCTCAGGCGAGCCCGGGCTCGCCTGATTTGTTTAGAGTGAGGGAGGTCCCGGCTGAGGGCTATGGCTTGCGAACCGAGGTCTCCAGGGTGCGCGAAATGATCTCCTCTTGCTCTCGCCTCTTGAGGTCCGTATTGGACTTTCTCGTTCGAGGGCCTGGGGCCGCCTGCCCCTGGCGGTCCGCTGTCTCGCGAGCTTTCTCAAACGCTGCCTGCATGGCCGTTATCGGGGGTTCCTCGGCAGGCTCCGCAGGGCCCTCCTCGGCCTTGATCTCCAGGGCCTTGAGGCTGAGCTGGATCTGCTTCTTTTTGCGAATGACCTCGAGAATACGCACATCGATTTCGTCGCCGACGTGCACAATGTCGGCAGGATCCTTGACATAGTTGCCGGACAGCTCACTGACGTGGACGAGGCCAGGCCGCTCTGCCCCCAGGTCAACAAAGACGCCGAACTTCTCCAGCCGAACGACGGTGCCGTGCACGGTCATGCCCTTCTTCAGCTCGGACCAATCGTAAGCCAAGGGCTTGACCATTGTCAGTTCGAGCTTCCCGTTGCCCGGATCGACGGCTCGCACCCAGACGGTGACCCCTTGGCCGACTTGGACCGCTTCCCCGACCTTGTTGACCGGCCCATGACGGAGCTCCGAAAGGTGAACGAAGCCTTCCTTCTCCGCGCCCACATCCACAAAGGCGCCGTACAGGTCAACCCGTGTGATCTGGCCGTGGAGCTCCATCTTGGGTTTCAGTTGCAGAAGAGAAACTGGGTTTGCTCCCTGTGGAGATCCATCTCCCATGGGCACCTCCCCTTGCGCAGGCGTTTTGTGAGTTGCGCTACAGCGGGGGTCTGGTTGAGGACGCTCTTGGGCTGGAGGCCACGGAACCGACGACTGCAAGCCCAAATCGATCCACCGAGGACCCTGCGGGTAGCACTGGCCCGGGACCCGACACAGGAGGCGGGCGCTGTTGCACAGTCCCTTGCGCGGGCACGATACAGGGGCCGCATTCCTGATCGCTCAGGCTGCCTGCCCCTCCTCGATCGAACCCCTCTCGGTTGCCGCATTCTACCGCAAGAGGGGCGGTCCGACAAGGGACGCACGGTTGGTTGCTGTCCGCAAATCGTTTAGAATCGGAGGGGCGAGGAGAGCAACGGCGGGAACGGCTCGCTTGGTGCGCCCAAACCGGCGAGGCGAGCCGACTGTGGACGTCGTCCTGTGGGTGCCAAGGTTCTCGAATTATGGAGCGAGAGATGAGCGACCTAATGAAGATGAAGTGCGTTCCCTGTCGGGGAGGAGAGCCCCCCTTGACGGAAGGACAGATTGAAGAGTTCCGGACTCAGCTGGCGGACTGGGAGGTGCTCGAAAGGGAGGGGATCAAGAGGCTGCAGCGGACCTTCAAGTTCAAGGACTTTCGGGAGGCACTCGCCTTCACGGACCGCGTGGGGGGGCTGGCCGAAAGCGAGGGGCATGACCCGGCGATCTTGACGGAGTACGGCAAGGTGACGGTGACCTGGTGGACCCACAAGATCAGGGGACTCCATCAAAATGACTTCATCATGAGCGCCAAGACCGCGGAAATCTATGCCCGCGGGGGCTGAAAGGCGGTGGGGAGAGGCGGTCATCCTGGGCCTCGGGGTCCAATTCTGTGCGCGATCCGGGGGACTAGGGGGAGGCCCAGCCATGGGAAGGCGAGATCATGGGGCTCACCCAACGGGCGAATGGTGGCGGTCAGACCATGCCTGAAATTCGAGAACGCTTGGAGACCAAGGGGAAGCGAGCCAGATCCGAGTTGCCTGTCCAGGCGGCAGACTTTCTCAAGGCCGCTCTCAAGTCGGAGAGAACCCGAGAAAATTACCGCTGGGCCCTTGTCGCGCTGGAGGATTTCGCGGTGCAGACGGGCTATGGGGGGACAAGGCCTTCACGACCGCTTTCGCCGGCCGGCATACGCGACGATTTGCTCGTGTCCTTCCTGGATTGGCTCCGATCCAAAAGAAAGTATTCTCCGGCCACCCTCGCTTTGTACGTGGCAGCCGTCAAGCGCTACCTCGGATGGCTGTATGCGCGCGGGAAGTTGCCCCCCGCATTTCGGCTGGATCAGGCGCGGGAGAAGCTCAAGGAGGAGACCCGCGGCGGGGCGCTGCGCTACCCTCCCCGTCACCCGGATCCGAGCTTGGCCTCGATCCTGGCTTTCTACGACGAGTTGCCCCTTCCGCCGGCCAGGAATCCCGCTTCGAAAAGGAAGCGATTGGTCATCCTTCGGGATCGGGCCGTGGTTCACGCGCTTTATTCCTCGGCCGGGCGGGTCAGCGAGGTCGCGCAGCTCGATTGCGCTGGGGTGGACAAGGGCTATGCCACTACCGTCGAGGTGGCTGGGAAGGGCGGAAAGACGCGGACACTGATTCTCACCCAGGAAGCTCAACATGCTATTCGCGAGTACCTTGCCGAACGAGAGCGTCAGGGCGAGGATTTGGGAGTCCGGCGGATGCGGATGGCTCGCTCGGCTCCCGCTCCCCTCTTTGTCAGTCATGGCAGAGGGAAGAGGGCCCGCATCTCGCGAACGACGCTCTGGCGGGTTGTCGCAGAGGCCGCTCGTGCCTTGGGACTCAAGCCCGGCAGCGGTCCCCACGCCTTCCGCCACTTTCGCGCTCAGTCCTTGCGGGATGAGGGCATGGACTTGGGTTTGCTTCAAGCCTTGCTCGGTCATTCGAGCATCGAGACCACTCGGCGCATCTATGCGCCTCACACCAACGTGAGCCAGCTGGTCGACGCCCTCTCCACGTACGGGATCCCTGCGGGAGAGGCCGCCCGGAAAGCCCGAAAAGTCATTCCCGGCGAGTTGCCGGGGCCAGCGGCACCTTCTTCACGATCCAAGTCGGGCCGAGAAACTCGCTGAATCCGGACGGGCTCGTCGCAGGAAAGGGACTCGCTGAGCGAGCCGGTAGCCCGCAGCTGCCGAGCAGGCGCTTTTCCCCTTTTTTCTGGGTCTGCCGGATGCCTGCGCGCGGACAGGCCGCCCCAAGATCGTTGAGCTTGAATATAATCGCTGGCATGACCTTCGCAGAAGCGATTCAACGAGAGCTGCTCTCCGGCGGCGGGCTGCCTCCAGGCGCGAGGGTCGTCGTGGGAGTTTCCGGCGGACCCGATAGCCTGGCGCTGCTCTCCGTGCTAAAAGATCTGGGCCACCCGGTCGTGGTGGCTCATTTCGATCATGCTCTGCGCCCCGAGAGTGAGGCCGAGGCCGAGTTTGTCCGGAGGCTTGCCTGCGAATGGCGGTTGCCCTGCGTCATCGAGAGAGAAAGCGTTGATGACTGGGCCAAGGAGCATCGTCGATCAATCGAGGAGGCCGGTCGGATTCTTCGTTATCGTTTCCTGTCACGAGTCGCTCTTCAGGCAGAGGCGCGCTGGATTGCGGTGGGGCACACCGCCGACGATCAGGCCGAAACCGTGCTAATGCACTTCCTGCGGGGAGCAGGCCCAGAGGGCTTGAGAGGGATGCCGATGGTCCACGACCTGGGGGCGTGGGTTGAAGGTCTGGACCAGGGACGGGTCTTTCTGGTCCGTCCCTTGCTCAAGGTAACGCGGGAGCAAACCGAGGCCTACTGCCGGGAGAGGGGCCTCGTCGCCCGGCGGGACCCAACCAATCTCGGACTAGCCTATCTGCGGGGGAGGATGCGAGCCGATCTGCTCCCGTTCTTGAAAAAGTACAACCCGGAGCTGCGCTCGGCTCTCTGCCGCCTGGCCGATGTGATGGCCGGCGAGGTGGAAGTCCTTGAGGGCGCAGTGAATCGGGCTTGGCTCCAGCTTGGCGTACAGGTGAGCCCGGACCAAGTCCGGGTCCCTCGGCAGCAGTTTCTAGCCCAGCCCAAGGGAATTCGCCGGGGGCTAGTTCGGCGAGCTTTTCAGCGGCTCCTGCCGGGAACGCGCGATCTCGCCTACCGTCACGTCGAACAAGTTCTCGAGTTCGCTGCGCATCCCCCGCGGACGGGTCGAGCGGGGATTTGTCAAGGGCTCACTTTTCATTTGTCGGACGGGGCACTGGTTCTGGGGCGGCAAGCCGCAGGGGCTCGCACCCCCCCTGATTGGGTTGGTGCGGGCGTTCCTCTCGAAGGCCAGCTCAGGTTAGGGGAGCTGGACTGGGTGATCGACGGCCAGCAGGCCAGTCATTGGGACGTCCAAGAAGTGAAACGCGGTTCGGGCCGCTGGGAGGCCTGGCTGGACCACGATCGGATCGAGGGGGATCTGAAAGTGCGCGTGCGGGCCAGAGGGGATCGATTTCGCCCGCTCGGCTTGGACCGCGAGGTTCGTCTCCGCGACTTCTTCTCAGCCCATCATCTGCCTGTTGAGCTGCGCGACCGATGGCCTCTGATTTGTGACCGCTCAGGGATCCTCTGGATCCCGGGCCTCCAGATCGGTGAGCGCGTCAAGCTCCGGAGCATCAGCAGGCGAGTGCTGCACCTGCAAGTATGGCGGGGCCGATGAGATCCGGCCGGATTTCCGTGAGGGCACAATCCCAGGGCGTTGCGATCGCGCTGGTGGGCACGTTCTGCTGGTCTACGACCTCCATTATCATGCGCACGCTTCTCTCCAATGCGGCGATTGCCCCGTTGACGCTTGCCGTCTGGCGTGATGTCGTTGTGGCGCTTGCACTGTGCGCGGTCTTAAGTCTGGCGGGGCCCGGAGTGTTGCGAATCCGCATGGCCGATGTGCCTTTCCTACTTCTTCATGGGGGCGTCGCCCTGGCGGCGATGAATGGGCTGTGGACCTTCTCCGTAGCCATGAATGGTGCCGCTCTCGCGACGGTTCTGGTTTACGTTGCCCCCGCCATCAATGTGTTGATCGGGTGGCTCTTCCTGCACGAAGGGATCAGTGGCTGGAAGGTCTGCGCCGTGGCGCTGGGCATCAGTGGAGTGGCACTGATCGCCACGCTTGGTCGCGGCCCGACGGCGGGCCTGGGCGGAAAGGGCATCCTGGTCGGAGTGGGGACAGGTGCGGCCTTCGCCCTCTTTGGGCTGACCGGGAAGATCGCCGCCAAGAGGTTTGCCAATACCTGGACGGCAACCTTCTACGGGTTTGTCTTCGCCGCAGCGGCTCTCTTCCTCGTGCAGGGGCTGACGCACTCGCCCGGGTATCCGCTCAGGCCGCGCGAGCTGGCGGGCCTTGTGCTCCTGGCCCTGCCGACCTTGCTCGGCTACGGGCTCTTTTCGGCCTCTCTACGGTACCTTTCCCCGACCGTCGCGAGCTTGGTGGCTTCCCTCGAACCGGCCCTCACCGCTGCCATGGCGGTCATGCTCCTGGGAGAACGAGTGCTGCCGGATCAGTGGATCGGTGGAGGACTTATACTGGGAGGGGTTTTCCTGACTCAAGTGGCCTCCCCCGAACCGGAACGGCCCGCACTCCCCGAAGCTCCCGAGCCGCTCCTGACCTTCCCCCGAGGGGACCCGCACGTGTGAGCATTCGGCTGGGGCCCCAGAAGAGGGCCAACCTTTATGGAGGAGGAATTTGATGTCCATTCGCTTCTGGAGAAGACGCCGCAGCCGCTTCCTGGACCTGCTGGTCGAGCAGGCGAAGTACGCAGTCGCCGGATCGGAAGCCTTAATGGAGTACATGCGCGATCCGAGCGACGAGACGGCCCAGCAGGTGGCGCGGATCGAGACCGCCGCGGATGAAACCCGGCGGATCCTGATCGACGAACTGAACCGCACGTTTGTCACTCCTTTCGATCGCGAGGATATCTATGCCCTGTCCTTGACGATCGACGATGTGCTCGACTACGCCAACACGACGGTCGATGAGATGGTCATCCTGCGGGTGGAGCCAAACTCCTATCTGCAACGGATGGCCAGCCTCCTGGCAGATGCCGCGCGGGAAATCTTCATGGGCGTCACCGAGCTCATTGAGCATCCGCATGTGGCCTCGGACCATGCCGTGAGGGCGAAGGCGCTCGAGAACCGGATCGAAGGCGTCTACCGGGAAGCCTTGGGAGCCATGTTCAACCAGCCCGTGGACCTGGATCACGTCGTTGCCATGCTAAAGCTGCGGGAGCTCTACCGCCACCTGTCTAACGCGGCGGATCGAGGCGATCAGGCCGCTAACGTGATCAGCGATATCGTCGTCAAGCGAGTTTGAGCCGAGGGCGAGCTCTGGGCTCCTGAAAAGCGAGAGGAGCAGCCCTGCCCGGCTGCTCCTCATCGTATTTGTGGCGGCGCCTAAGTGCTCATCACCGGCCTGGCAGATCCCCTCGCCCGGCCGGGGTCACTTTCTCCTCGACCTCTTGGCTGACTTGCGCCCTGATACTTTCTTTGCCGGGACTCTCTTTTTCGCAGCTTTCTTTGCAGCCCTCTTGGCCGGGGCCTTGCGCGCGGCCTTCTTGACTGGCCTCTTGGCGGCCTTTCTCGCCGGTCTCTTGGTGGAGACGACGGGCGCCGCGGCCGGCGCTTTTGGCTCAGACACCATGGGTGTCATGGCGGGGCCGGGGGGCGGGGGTGGAGTCCAAGGGGAGGGCGGAGTCATTGGATGGGGCGGGGCCGCTGGAGGTTGAGGCGGAGAGGGCGGCCTTTGACCCTCGGGCCTAACTGGCTGTCCCGGCTCGGGCTTCGGTCCTCCAACGGGGGGGAAGGGGGGTTTCTCGCTCATGGCAATCCTTTCCTCCTTAGTGGTGGCTACGGGGCGAAGATCCGGCGGAGTGGCCAGGACACCCGCTGGAACGTGGCGCCGGAGTTGATCGACAGGGATCTTGAGTGCCTTGCGGCAGCGCGGGCAATGTTCGACATGATGCCTGGCGTCCGTCTCATCGGCAGCTGCGAGGGCAGACGCAACTGCCTCAGAACTCATCTGAAAAGCCCAGCCGCAATACTGGCACCGCCACGAAAACGCTGACATCCCTGCCTCCTGTTCGTCTTCACTATACTCATTTTTCATGGATTTGCAACAGTCGGGCCGATGGTGCGGCGTCACACTGCTGCCACTTCATCCCTCCCTGCCTCGGCATGTGGACCCTTGGGTCGCAGGTTCCCCCACTCGGCGCGTGAGGCGATCAGGATGCCCGTCAGGATCAGAGCCGCCCCGGCGATCTTGACCGGGCCGGGAGTCTCGCCCAGAAAGAGGTATGCCAAGAGGGTGGAGCCAATGGGTTCGCCCAGGACGGAGATAGTTACGAAGGTGGCACTCAGGTAGCGCAGGGCCCAGTTGAAGGACGAGTGACCCACCAGTTGCGGGATGATCGCCAACAGCACGATCCACAAGTAGGCCGAGGGCAAGTACCCGGTGACCTTCAGCCCAGCCACGGGCAGGCTGAGCAGCAAGAGGAGCGCCGCCATTCCGTAGGAGAGAAACACGTAGACGCGAAGGGATAGGGTCGGACGCAGGCGACGGCCGAGCAGGAAATACCCGGCGGCCATGAAGGCGCCCACCAGAGCCAGGGCATCTCCAAGGATCGAACCGGAAAGGCGTCCGCCAGCCGCCTGGGCACAGGCCCAGCGCCCGGCAGAAAGACAGGTGTCGGCCAGGGCGACTCCGGCACTTCCCAAGATGGCAAGGGTCATCCCGACGATCATGTCCCGGCTGGGCCGCTCGTGAAGCAGGACGGAGGAAGCCAGGGTCACCCACAGCGGCGAGGTGCTCACCAAAACGACCGAGGAGGCCACGCTGGTGTATTGCAGCGAAGTGACCCAGGTCGCGAAGTGCACCGCTAGGAAGGACCCCGAGGCGAGCGCAAGCCACAACTCCTTGTGCGGCAGGGCCAGGAGTTCCGATCGGTCGCGTGCCACAACGATCGGGATGATCACCAATACCGCAATGGCCAAGCGTCCGGCCGCGATCACTAGGGAAGGCGTCCCCAAAGCCTGGGCAAAGCGGATCATGAGGGAGGCGGTAGAGACAGCCACGATCCCAAGGCTGATGACGAACAGGGGGGTGGTTCGGCCGGGGGGTGGCTCATGTGGCGTCATGCGAATGCCTCCGGAAAAGTGGCTGACGCGCCCATTTGCGCGTCGCTAAATGAATGATTGTTTGAAAGCGCTGCCTCTGTCAAGATAAAACCCAAACCGGAACCCGAGGGTTTGCGAGCGGGATTCAGGCCGGTCAGAGCGAAAAGGGATGTCTCGCCTGGATCGCAAGGGGCGCGTCCGCCCTCGTATGGGCATGAGCATCATCCGCAAGGGGATTGCCATCTATTGCGTGTCTCGAGAACAGATGTTACCGGCGCCCTCTGGCTCAGTCCGCTGGGACGGGCTTGCCCCTGCCTTGGTTGGACCGAGTTGGGTTCCCGGTAGGACTCCTGCCTGTTCGGCATCCAAGCCGTGGCCTCCGAGAGAGGCCGGGCCACCGCACCCGCCGCGACGGAGGGACCTTTCCTTTTCTGGATTCGGCCATAGAGTAGTGAGACGTGCTGTCGCTTCCAGCCCCCCTTGGCGCGATTGATGGCAATGAGGTTGGCGGCTTCGCTGGCCGGCGGCTCGGGCAGGCGACAAAGGCCCACTTCAGATGGCGGTTGGCCTGCCTGTCTGCCTCCGCGCAGGTTGGTGCACTGAACCGAAACGGACCTTGCCGCTGCTCTGGCCTGAGCCTCGGGGCAGGGCGGCATCTACCTTGGTGGTGATTTCGCCGTTGCCATCGACTTTTCCGGCCAACTGAAGGCGATCGATCCGACCTCTCCTTCGGCGACGGTGGCCGGAATATCGCCCACGCCAGGGAGGGTTTGAGCAGCGGCATGTTTGGTCTGGACTGGATCTGCTGGCGCATGCGGCTTTCAAGGACTTGCCTCTGGCGGTTAGAGCCGTCCAGGAGTGCGAGCTCCTGCTCGACCGACTTGGACGCATCTGGCGGGAGAGACTTGAGTGTGCGCTCGAGCCCAATGCCGCCCTTCTTGGAAATGAGAGCGGCGATGCCTGTTGGCCAGAGGGCGACCATGGCAAGGCTGGCATGGATCCGGTTCAGGATGGCGGTGCGCATGCCCGATAGAGCCATCCAGGGACCGAGCGAGTTCTCGTTCGTCCCTCACCGGGCCGGGTGCCAGCCACCCAGCCTGCCCGCTGGGGCAGGTCTTTCCTGCCCTCATTCTCGGTGACGCGATTGGTTTGCTTGACAATGAGGGTCGGAAAAGATATAATCGCTCCTCCGAGTTGGGTTCGCCCGCAGGGACCTGCGGGCGAAATGATGGTACAGGAATCCCTCTGAGCCGGTCAAGAGGGTCAAGTTTTCTTCGCCAAGGAGACGAGCCATGGCACACGAACTTCCCGCCCTGCCGTATGCCTATGAGGCGCTGGAGCCATACATCGACGCCCAAACCATGCGGCTTCACCACGACATGCATCATAAGGCGTATGTGGACGGCCTCAACAAGGCCGAGGCGATGCTCAAGGACGCTCGTGCTAAGGGCGACTTTGCGCTCGTCAAGCACTGGGAGCGCGAGCTTGCCTTCCACGGATCGGGACACTTCCTCCATTCGGTTTTCTGGCAGGTGATGGCCGCGAGCGGGAAGGGGGGTGGCGGCAAGCCGGGCGCTGACCTGCTCAAGGAGATCGAAGCGACCTTTGGTTCCTTCGAGGTGTTTAGCAAGCAGTTCAGCGCGGCCGCGGGCGCGGTGGAGGGTTCGGGTTGGGTCCTGCTGGTCGTCCAGCCATCCAAGAAACACCTGGAGATCTTGACCGCTGAGAAACACCAAAACCTGACTCAGTGGGGAGCGATCCCCATCCTGGTGTTGGATGTCTGGGAACACGCCTACTATCTCAAGTATCAGAACCGCCGAGGGGACTACATTCAGGCGTGGTGGAATGTGGTCAACTGGCCCGAGGTGGCCAGGCGCTTCGCGGCGGAGTTCAGCAAGTAGCCTGGGGTGAGGCGCAGGTCGGGGGGGGTGGATCGATGTCTCTTGGTGAGGGAGGCAGGCGCCAGGGCAACCCTTCCGATCTGCAGGAGATGCGACTATGACACACATCATCACTAGTCTCTGCTTGCGCGATGGCAGCTGTGTTGAGGTTTGCCCCGTCGAGTGCATTGTCCCGGGCAAGCCTCAGGACAAGTGGCCTTGGTTTTATATTGATCCTGACACCTGCATCGACTGCGGGGCCTGCATCCCCGAATGCCCGTTCGAGGCCATCTTCCCCGAAGATGAGGTGCCGGTCGGGTACAAAGCCAAGGGCGGGGAGCGACTCAGTCGCCCAGAGGGAGGCTCCGCGTTCGTGGGAACCAATCACAATGGAGAGTCGGTGCAGGTCGAACACACGGTCGTGCTCAGCGCGGGGCAGGTGGTGGATCTGCGCGCCGACAGTGAACCCAACTACAAGTTCTTCAAGGAGGGGCCAGGATACTCGGCCCGCTGAGGGACACGCTTACGAGGGCGGGAGCCGAGCTGGCTCCCGCCTTTTTGTCGGACTGGCTCCGGGCAGGGATGGAGGGTGCCCATGAATGGCTTTCGAGTGGAACGCGACTCCTTGGGAGAGATCCGAGTTCCCGCCCAGGCTTATTACGGGGCTCAAACGCAGCGGGCCGTGGAGAACTTCCCCATCTCCGGGCTGCGTCCCTGGCGGGCCTGGATTTGGTCGCTTGGGGTGATCAAGCGGGCTGCGGCGGAAGTGAACCGGGGTCTGGGCCTTCTGGAGCCAACCAAGGCCGAGGCGATTGTGCAGGCCGCACAGGAGGTGATGGACGGCCAATGGGATCGCGAGTTTGTCGTCGACCCGTTCCAGGCCGGAGCCGGGACCAGCCATCATATGAATGCCAATGAGGTCATCGCCAACCGCGCCACTCAGATCCTCGGCGGTCAGCTAGGCGAATACCGCGTGCACCCGAATGACGACGTCAACATGGCGCAATCCACCAACGACGTGATTCCCACCGCCATCCGCCTGGGTTGCCTGTGGCGGCTGGATGAGTTGCTGGGAGGCCTGAAGGAGTTGCATGCCGCCCTGGCCCAGAAGGCGCTGGATTTTGATGACATCGTGAAATCCGGACGCACGCACTTGCAGGACGCGGTTCCCGTGCGGTTGGGGCAGGAATTCGGGGGGTATGCGAGTGCGGTGGAACGGGATGCCGAGCGGATCGAGCGGGCGGCGGAGGGCTTGCGAAGGCTTGGCATCGGAGGGACGGCCGTTGGAACTGGGCTAAACGCCCATCCCGATTACCGCGCGCGGATGATTCACAAGCTGGAGGAGTGCAGCCGGCTGCAATTGGTGCCCGCCGATGACCTTTTCGAAGCCATGCAATCCCAGGCCGACGCAGCCCATTTTTCGGGCTCGCTTCGCACCCTGGCCCTCACGCTGGTGCGGATTGCGAACGACCTGCGCCTGCTCGCCTCCGGGCCCGCCACGGGATTGGGGGAGATCGTCTTCCCGGCGGTGCAGCCCGGCTCCTCCATTATGCCGGGCAAGGTGAATCCGGTGATGGCCGAGATGCTGGATCAGGCCATGTACCACGTCTTGGGCTGCGACACCACGGTGGCGATCGCCAGTCAAGCCGGGCAGCTCGAGCTCAACGTGATGATGCCAGTCATTGCTCACAACCTTTTTGAGATGATGCAGGTGATGATCGGGGCGGTGCGCGCTTTCACCGAGAGAGGCGTCAAGGGACTGCGGGCCAATCGCGAGCGCGCGGAACGTTGGCTGGCCCGCAACTCGATTATCGCCACCGCGCTCAACCCGCTGATTGGTTATCTGGCGGCGGCCGAACTGGTCAAGGCGGCCGAGGCTCAGGGGCTGAGCCTCTACGAAATCGCCGTGGCCCAGGCCGGACAGGGCAAGCTGCGAAACAGGGAAAGCGGGGAAAGCGTGACCGTGCAGGAAGTGGAGAGCGCCTTGGGGAACCTGCGCCGAATGACCGAGGGCGGGATCCAGGCTTGAGACAGCCGAAGACCATGAGGGAAGAATTCAGCCGACGGAAACTGCGCCTCCAGCTCAGGCATCTGGCCGAGATGCGGCGGGCGGTCGCGGCCGCGGCGCCGGAGGAGGGATGTGGGCTCGTCTTGGGGATCGGCGAGCAAGGGCTCGAGGTCGTCCCCATTGAGAATGTCATCCACAGCCCCGCCCGCTTTCGGCTGGAGGGAGCGGCCCAGGTGAAGGCCATGCTTGACGCCGCGCAAAGGGGATGGGAGCTGGTCGCGATCTTTCATTCTCACCCCACCGGACCGACTCATCCATCCCCAAGCGACCTGGCGGAGGCGGCCTACCCGGACGCCCTCTATTTGATTTGGGCCCCGGGGCCTGGGAAACGGTGGGAATGCCGTGCCTTCGAACTGAGGGGAATCTCGCTCACGGCGGGGGCGAGCAGCTTTTTGCCGGTGGAGGTTGTGAGCGAAGAATAGGAAGCCCCTGGGCTGGGGGCCGCCGTCGGCCCTGGACTAGAGCCAAGCGACCAGAAGGCCCAGGGCGAACCCCGCAGCCAAGGCGATCCCGGCGGGACGCAAGTACCTTCTGGCCGAATAGAGCCCCATTAGAACCTGCTCCACGGCCATCAACAGGTAGAGCTGGGTCTTCAACCAGGTCAATTCAAAGCTCATCATCTCTCCGGCTCCTTACTTGGAGGTGCTGATCTTCAGGATCTGACCCCGCTCATCCGCCACAACCCGCACCAAACGCGGCAGCAGCGCGCCACTATCCGTGCGCACCTTGCCCCGGTAGGTGAGCGCATACTGCGTCTGCCCCCCGGCGCCGGACTGGGTGCTGAGGCTGGGATGGACCCCCTGCAATTCTGGGTATTCCCGGTATACCCGGGCACTGATCCGTTCCACCAGCTGAGAAGACATGCCCATGAGAACTAAGCCTTTCCGGTTCGCACCAGGCGGTTACTGCTGGTAGAGGCCAGGGCCTCCTCGAGCCCTCGCCGGCGCCGGCGGATGAAGGCGGGCACATCCAGATCTTCTTCGGCCGAAGGGGGCTGGACGCGGTGCGCGACATGCGCCGCAGAAGCCGGGCTCGTCTCCAGCGATGGCGCGCGCTCCTCTTCGGGTTTGACCGAGGTGGCTTGCAAAAGGACGTGGGAGGCGCCAGCCAGCACACTCCCCAGCGGTTGGCCACCCACGCCCGTGACGACGACAATAGCCTGGACGCGCCCGCTCATGCCCGGATCAATGGCCGCCCCAAACACAATCTCCGCGTCCTTGGCGCCTGCGGCCTGGATCTCCTGCATCGCCTTGTGCACTTCCATCAGCTCCAGGTCCTCCCCTCCGGTGAAGTGCACCAGGATTCCTGCGGCATGGTCCAAGGAGCCAATTTCCAGCATGGGATTGCGCAGGGCTGACCGGACCGCGGAAACGGCCTTCTCCGGCCCGCTGCCCTGACCCACGGCGAAGTAGGCGCCGCCGGCGAGCTGCATCAGCGCGCGCACATGGGAGAAGTCGACATTCACGAGTCCCGGGCGAGTGATCAGCTCGGTGATGGCCTGCACCCCCTGCCGGAGAACATCGTCGGCCAACCGCAAGGCGACGTCAAAACTGGTCTGCCGCGGGGCTACCGCAAGCAGCCGGTCATTGGGGATCGTGATCAGGGTGTCGCAGTACTCGCGCAGCCGCTCCATGCCCGCTTCCGCAATCAGGGCCCGTTTGCGACCCTCGAAGGAAAAGGGCAGGGTGACAATGGCCACAACGATCGCCCCCTGCTTGCGCGCGATCTCAGCGGCCACTGGAATGGCACCGGTTCCTGTCCCACCGCCCAACCCACAGGTCAGGAACACCATGTCGCCCGGCCCCAGCACTTCCGCCAGCTCCCGTTCGCTCTCGCGGGCGGCCGCCTCACCCACATCCGCCATTCCCCCTGCACCCAGGCCCCGGGTCGTGTGCGGCCCAAGGGCGACCTTGACTGGCGCCAGGCAGGTCGCCAGGGCCTGTCGGTCCGTGTTGCAGGCAATGAACTCAACGCCGCCCAATCCGAGCTCAATCATTCGGTTGACTGCGTTCGACCCTCCGCCGCCCAGGCCAACCACCTTGAGCACGGTGGCCCCGGGGGCCAAAACCTTCTCGGGCCGGGTTGGGCTCAAGCTGAAGTCCGGGGAGTTCCCCAAGAATGGGTTCGTCACAGAGCACTCCTCTCGCCCACCGATCTCAGCGGCTCGACAAGGCATCCGGCGGTCTGGAGCCGCTCAACGAGGTCCATCGGCGGTTCGTCGCCCAGGACCGTGACCCGCTCGGCCTGCATGGCCTCCTCAATCGAATATCCGCAAGTCGGCCGGTAAGTGCGCAGGTAGTCTTGAATGGTCTGCCAGGCTCCCTGAGCCAGCTCCTCGGCCTCAGGGGGGATCAGGAAGTAGTGTTCGAAGCGCTTGCCAGCCGGGTCTGGCCCCGGCGGGGTCGTCTGGCTCTGCATCCGCTTCAGTCCATCCACCACCGGCAGGCTGGTCCCATCCGACCGGTACCAGGCCTGGTCGGCGAAGGGGCTGGCCTCTTCCGTTGCGAGCAACCAGAAGGTCACATTCTGCAGCCAAGCTGGAAGCAACCCCATCCGGGCCTGCCGGGCGATCTGAAGGTTGATCTCTGAGTGGCGCTCCGGATCGGCCGCAGGAAAGTTGGTGTCGATGCGGCAGTGGAGCACGGCTCCCCCGCGAACCATCACAATCGGTCGCGGCTCGCCCAGGTGGCTCTGGACGATATTCTCGACCCACTGGAAACCAAAGAAGCCCCGCTGGTCTTCGCTTCCCGGAGGGGTAAGGTAGGGGCGGGCCTCCGGCCAGCGTTCGCACCCGCCGCGACCCCAATCCCAAGGGCGGTTGTAGGCCCAGGCGTCGACCGCGAACTCCATGCTCGAGAGCAGCTCGGATTTCCCGCGGCGCTCGATGGAGGTCAGGGCCGCATCGAGGAACGACAGATCCCAGTAATCTCCTCCCGGATAGAGCGGAGGGAAGAGAGGAATCAGCCCTTCCTCCTGTTCCATTTCCGCAATTGGAAGAAAGACGTCGAGGAATTGCTCGACGGGAGAGGCCTGCGACCACTGGCCCGGTCGCCAGGATTCTTGCTGGTTGGGAGCTGAGAATAGGGCCACGTAGCGTGCTCCCCATCCCGCGTAGCTATGGAAGAGCAGCCGCAATTCGGGGCCCAGGGGTCGAATGGGGCTTTCCGGCAGGTGCAGGATGGGTTGGATCCCGGCTTCTCGCAGGGCGCAGATGAAGCTTTCCGGAATGGCTCGCGCCAGACCGGAGCGAAGGGTCAGCCACCCGAGTTGGAGAGCCTGGAACTCGGGCAGCCAGCGCGCAAGATCCTTGGTTGTGTAATGCAGGTCGTCGGGGTAGTAATGAAGCCCCAGGCGTGTTCGCTCCGCGGTAATGGCAGCGTTCATCGGCGTCACCCCGGGGATGAACGTTGCAAGGTCTGTGCCAAGCGGTTTGGCTATCGGGAGACTACCAACTTGATCAGATGGCCGGCCGCGTCAAGGCTCAGCCTCGCATACTGGGCGTGGCCCGAGCCGTGACCTTCGAATCGCTTGTCGAGCGAGATAACCCAAGCCGGAAGACCGCCAGCCGAACTGGTCGCCGCGGGGTCCTTGGGGAGGGCTGGATCTCGGCGAGGCACGATCTGGGTTTCAAACACCCGTGCCCGGCTGTCTGTCATGCCCGGCAGGCTGGCCTTGAGGACTTCCTTGAGAGAGTTCTCCAGATCGGCCGGCAGGCTTGCCAAAGAAGTGTCGTCCAGCGCCTTAACCGCGAGCAGGTCCAGGTCGGCCGGACGCGATTCGCGACGTAAAGTGCTCTTGGTGGCAGTCCCCTGAGCAAATTCCCGAGGCACAAACAACGGATCGCCAAGGTGGATGAAAGAGATCAGCGTCTTCTGGTCTTCCCCATCCAGGTATCCCTGACGCCGTCGCATTTCCTCGGCAAAGGTAAGCTTGGCTTGTCTCAGTGCCTCGCCAGAGGGAAGCCCTCGAGTCAGGCCCTGCCAGTAGTGGAGGGCCACAAGATCGGCCCCAATGAGCGGAGGAGCCGCGGCCCCATAGGCGATCTTGGTAGAACCCACCAGGGCCCGTGTCCCGGATTGCAAGAACTTCAAGGCGAGTGCGGAATCAATCGTCTTGCTCAACACGTTCGCGCCATAGCAGGCCTCGCTGAAGACTACCGTCGGGGCGCGGCCTGAGTTGGTCACCTGCGCAGGTCGCAGAGCCGTTGGAAACTCGACCGCAGACGAAGCAGATCCGGGCGAACGTTGACCGAACCACTCCGGACCATCCTCCAACCCATGCAAATTGAAGTAGGTGTACCGAGGGAAGACCAAGTCCGTGGCCGGCAGTGTGTCGGCATCCGTGGGAGGCGAAATCAACATCGAATTGGGCTGGCCAATCGGTTGGTATACCCCCAGGGAGGCAGAGTGCCAGATGCTTGCCGTATACCCCAGGCTTTTCCGAAAGCGCTTCACCCTCGGATGAAAGAGCAGCCTGATCCACCCGAACAATCGAGCCAGTGGGCTCGGCGCTTTCGCGGGAGCCGCCTCAATGATTCTCTGGATGGCCTTCAGGAGAAACTGAGGGTCATTGCCTGTTGGGTTGGGGATGCGGCTCACGGGCCATTCCGGCACGTAGTAGTTCTCGTCCCGGGTTGCGTAGGGATTATCGGAAGGGACATCGTGGTCGTCGTCGTCGGCGGGATTCGGAAGCCGGTGAAATGGAATGATGTCATGCCCACCGACAATGAGCAAGGCACCAATCATCTCGCCGCGCCGCGCCAGGGCGGAATCCAGTTGAGTAACCAGGCGCTTCACGTCGGCCGCATTGGAAGCCGTCACGCTCTCCAGTTGGAAGGGGGTCAGGGCTTCCGCGTCATCGACGTAGATGGCATAGGCCGACCAGCCCTTGCGGGCGTGCTGGGAGCGAACCAGGGAGGCGAGGGATTGACAAATCGCCGCCGTCGCGCTCGGCCCGTATTGGCTCTGCAGATTCGCGAGACTTGAGAGCACGACCAGGCTGGGTCGCCTTCGTTCTTCGTCCGCCAGCTTCTTGCGCATGTGCAGCCTTCGCGCCACCCGGTCCAATTCTGCCCGAACCCGGATGAGGTCCTCGTCCTCTTGTGGTTGAGCTTGGGCATCGGCTGGCTGGGTGGAACCCGAGGGGGGCGTCCCATGGGCTGTCTGGGGCGCGCCTGGGTTGGGGCGCAACGCTCCTGAAGGTCCTTGGAAATGTTCCCCGGGCAATGGACGGATTTCGACGGGCGCCTCGACTGAAGTGGGAACCGGGACCGAGGCCTCTGCCGGCGCTGGCGCTGGGGGTGAGGGGGGCCCACCGGATGGACCAGCGAAGCGCTCCCCCGGTAGCGGACGGATTTCTGCGCCCGCCTCGTCGGCCAGGAGGCTCGTGGGTGGGCCCACGGCCTCCGCCCCAGCGACAGGCGACGGGTCCAGGGTAGGCGTCTCCGTGGATCCATCCGCGGCTCGCGCCGCCGCGGTTGTCCCAGACAGCTTGTTCATTCCCGCGGCGAACGCTACCGCCGCGGGAATGGACAAACGAATGTCTGCTTCGAGTTGAGCTGGCCATAGAGCCAAGTAGGGGTTGAAGGCCCCCAGCATACGCGCGCCCACCTCGTGGGCGGGGTCGGCAACGGCGGCTAGGTGGAGAAGTTCCACGGCCTGGGTGCTCTTCCCGGTGGCCAGAGAGGCTTGCGCCAAGGCCAGCAAGATTGCGGGGCAGCCCGGCCAACGCTGGCGAGAGGCTGCCCCCAGGCACAGGACCGCCTCGTAGTCGCCGGCCAGCCACGCAGTTTTCAGCTGGGCCCAGGCGGGAAGCAGAGAGTCGGGCCTCGCCCGTTCGACCTCCTCCAACATCCGTTGGGCCTCGGCGTAATTGTGAGCCTGGGCCTGCGCCAATCCCTGATGCAGCAGCTCCGCCCAGGAAGGCAGGGGCAGGGGTGAAGGAATCGGGTCGGTTGAGAGTGCCGAAACGAACCCCAGCGAGTCGCGCGCGGCCCCTTCCTGACCCAGGGCGCTCTGGATATCGCTGGCGGTCCGGTAGAAGGCAACCTCCTCGGGATCCGCGACCTGAGCGATCTCAATGTGCCTGGCCGCGGCTCCCAGGTCGCGCAATTGCTGGTAGGCCTGGGCCAGGAAATACCGCACGCGGAAGTCGCCAGGCCATTGTCCCAGCCAGCTCCGGGAGGCATCGCGCGCGAAGGCCGAGGCGCGCACGGTGAGGGCCGCATCGGCAAGGCTAAGCAGGGTCTTTCGATCCACACATCACCTCTTGTCCGGGGCGAGTTCGGGCAGGCCATAAACGAGGCCAAGTGCCATCACGGCGGATAGCAATTTGTGAGCGGGCAGATTGCTCGGGTTCAACTGGACAGCCTTGCGCAGCGCATCGGTCGCCTCGGAGTAGGAGCGTAGATTCTTAAGGACTACTCCCATCCGGTACATCGCCTCACTGTTGGTCGGGTTCAGCCGCGCGGCGGCCCGATAGGCCTCCAGCGCGAGATCCCAGCGCTGCTGACTCTCCAAGGCGAGTCCCAACTCCAGGTCCGCTCGCCAGTCCTTTGGATCCAGTTCGCGGGCCCGGCGGACGGCGTCCAGCGCTTGGTCGATCTGACCCAGCTTACGAGCTACGCGGCCGATAAGCAGCCAGTGCTCCCCCCGTCGTGGGGCCGCTTCCGCGGCCGTTTGGGCGCGCTTGAGAGCCTCTTCCCCTTTTCCGAGTTTAAGCAGCGCTTCTGCCAGGGAATGGGAAAGAGCGTCGGAATTCGGATGAGCGGGTTCGATCGCCAGAAGAGCCTCGACGGCCCGCTCGGGTTTCCCGGAAAGGGTCCAGAGCTGGGCCAGGTGCAGAGTCTCATTGAACGGATCCGGCAGGAGAGAAGCAGCCCGTCCCAATAGCTCGGCGGCTTGATCCAAATGCCCCTCGCTCTCCTCGATCTCGGCCAGGATGGAGAGCGATTGTCCTTGATAGTGCGTGTCCGCCCCTACCTTTTCGACCAACCTTCGTGCTTCGGCTCGATGGCCCGTGGCGACCAGGGCCCGCGCGAGGCAGAGACCCCATTCGACCGGCGCTCTTGGGGAGGACGTCTCGAGGGCCCTGCGGAGGTTCTCCGTGGCCTCTTGGGGATTCCCGGCCTGCAGTGCCAGTTCGCCGGCTTCGGCCAGGAGTTGCGGCGAGACCGCCTGGGAGAGAAAGAGGGCCTGACGATAGTGGGTATGCGCGCCCTGCAGGTCGCCGTCGCGACGCAGCGCACGGGCCAAGCTGATCTGGTAGTCTGGATTCTCGGGAGATATCTCCGCCGCCCTTTGGTAATGCGCAATGGAGGCCTCGATTTCTGCCCGGGCTCCCAGCCATTGGCCCAGCAGATGCTCCCAGGTCGAGACGTGCGGAGCCAGAGCGACCGCCTTTTGGAGCGAGGGGATGGCCTTTTCCATATTTCCCGCGGCTGCGTGAATGAGGGCGGCGATGCCGTGTGGCAAGGGGAGGAAAGAGGCCAAATCGCTGGCCAAGCCGAGGCTCCGCAGCGCCTCGTCGGATTTTCCCATCTTCCATTGGGCCAGGGCGAGCGCGAGGCAGGCGGTGGCATTGCGAGGATCGAGTTGTGCCGCCTGCGCTGCCCATTGGTTCGCTTTGGATGGGTCGCCCATCCTCAAATGCGCCTGAGCCAGGGAAACCAAGGCGGGGGTAGACGGACTCTCCGCAACGAGGTGCTCAAGATCCTCCACCTCCCGAGGATCCGGATGGGCGAAGGCCAGGCAGATTCGCGCGCCTAGGGTCGCGATGATCTCATTGGGGGCCCCTAAGAAGGTGGCCTGGGCGAGGGCAGCGCGGGTGGCTTCGGCCGTGGCCGAGGACAGTGCCTCTGCCCAGCCGGGGCTGTCTGCAGCGTGAGCGGACTGCCAGCGGAAGAACGCCTCCGCTCGAGCGGTCAAGGCTTCCGCCAAACGAAGCGGATAGTCCCCCGCATCGGGGTAGGCTTGGCTGAGCCCCTCCAGCAATCGGATGGCGGAGGGGTAATCTTCGACCAGAAGAGCGGCTTCTGCCGTGGTCGACATCCCCTCCGGCGATGACCCGCAATGGGCCAGGGCATTCTGCAGCGCCAGAAGGGCCGGGTGCTGAAGGGCTGCGTCAGGAGCAGGAGCACCCAGGCACGCGTGGCTCTTGGCCAGCAAGGCCCAGGCAAAACTATCCTCGGGGGCCTCGCTAACCAGCTGGTCCGTGATCCGCAGGGCCTCGTCCGGCGCGCCGGAATCGAGCGCAATCTCAGCTTCCAGTCTCCGGGCCTCAAGGCTGCCCGGGTCGCCCTCGATCGCCTGTCGGACCCAGGCAAGCGCCTTAGCATGGTCACCGCTTCTGAGCGCGGCTTGCGAGGCCGCGGCTAGGAGCTGAGGGTTGGAGGGATCTATTTCGATGGCCTTCTCAAAGTAGTGCACGGCCTCGCCAAACCCTCCTGTGCACAGAAGGGCATCGGCCAAGCGAGCCGTCAGGGCCCGGGCTTTCGGTCCAAGTCCGATCGCTTTCTTCCAGAGAGCAATCGCGGCTCCTCGGCGGCCATCCTCCCAGTAGGCCTCCGCCGCGTGCGCCAAAAGATCCGGGTTAGCAGGCTCCAAATCGGTTGCCTTCGAGAAAGCCTCGATGGATTCCTCGAATTGGCCGGAACGCAACATCGCCTGGCCAAAAGTGTCGAGCGCGCGCACGTCCGAGGGGTCGTGCTCGAGAGTGTCGCGCAGGAGCTGAGCGGCCTCGGCATACTCCTTAAGGTCCATCAGGAACTGAGCGGCGCGAATGGGGATCTCCCGATCCTTTCCGGAGGCGGTTGCGACGGCCTTGGCCATGGCCTGCCGCGCCATGTCGATCTGATTGTTCAGCACAAGGGTTTCCGCGAGATCGGCCCAGCCGGGCGCCTGGTTGGGGCTCAGTTCCGTGGCCTGTTGGAGCAGCGGCACGGCCTGGTCGGTTTGCCCCACCCTCCGCAGAACCAGGGCCAAGCCGCGAAGGGCCTCGACATGGTCGGGAACCAGCGCGAGCAACCGCTGATAGGCCTCGCGGGCCTCCTCAAGGGAACCTGCCGCTTCACATGCTCGAGCGAGCATCTGCAGGGAGGATGGATTGTCGGGGGCAACCTGGAGGGCCAGGCGCGCGTGCGCCACGGCCGAGGCAGAATCATCCAGCTGGAGAAAGGCCTGAGCCGCGCCGAGATGAGCCTCGCAAGCGGAAGGAACGGAGGACAAGCTTTCCAGCGGAAGGGCGCGAGTGAATGAGGCCAGTGCTTCCCTCGGCTTCCCATCCAGGAGCAGAGCCTGCCCCAACAGAATGAAATAGGGCGGATCGGCCGGGTCGCCGCCTTGCTGCTGGGCTGGTTGCAGCAGATCAATGGCCTGCCTGAGGAGAGGGGTTTCTTGGTCCCCGCCTTGGTGGTAAAGGGAAATCAGGATCTTGCCCAGTCGGAGGAGAAGAGCAGTCGATGCAGGGCGAACCTTCAAGCCGCTCTCCAGGGCGGCGCGCGCATCGACCAACCGTCCCTCGGTCTCCAGCAGATCGGCCAGAGCCAGGATCAGCTCAACTTGTGCCGGTGAAACCTGCAGCGCAGTTCGAAGCGCCTGCTCCGCTTCGGCCATGCGGCCCAAATGAACAAGCGCCTCGGACAACGGCTGCAGGAGCTTGGGATCTCTCGGTGAGAGAGCCACTGCGCGTTGAAGAGCGGCCGCGGCTTCGGTGGGCAGGCCTCTCCGGAGTGCCAGTTTGCCAAGGACCAGCAGGAGTTCTCCGGGTCGGCTTGCGGATTCGACCCCGGCCCGCAGGACAGCCGCCGCACTCTCGAGGTCGCCGCCTTTTTCATGGAGTTCCGCAAGTGCTTTCCAGGCCAGGGTGGAGGAGGGAGAGATCTGAGTCGCCTGTTGCAGGGTGGCCTGGGCCCCCTTCAGGTCGCCTTCCGCGAGAAGAGCCGCCCCCAGGATGGCATGGGCCTCGCCTGAGTCAGGGTGGATGGCCAAGAGTCTGCGGGCGGCGTCCCTGGCTTGGCCGGAATCCCCCGCTTGGAGGCTCGTCTGGGCAAGGTGCAGGACCGCCTCGGAATCGGCCGGCCGGTCCTGGACGAGGCGACGCCAGCAGTCTTGGGCCTCCAGGAAATCGCCAACCATTTCGTGTCCCTGGGCCACAACCTGCAGAGCCGAGGTCCTGGTGGGATCCAGGGTCCAGGCGAGGAAGGCGGTGCTTCGGGCGGAATCCCAGTTCCCCGAGCCCGCCTGGTAGTTGGCGAGGTCGAGCAAGACCTCAGGGTCGGAGGGCTTTCTGTCCACAACGCAGCGTTGGATCTCAAACGCCTCCGGGTAAGCTCCCTGGGCGGCCATCGCCCGAGCCGTCTCGACCAGGAGCCGGGTGGAGACATGCTCTCGTCGATCGGCTTGAGTGCCGCGGAGCGCGAACTGGCGGGCCAGGGATCCATTCCCTTGCGCGGCATGGATTTGCGCGAGGGCCAACAAATCTCCCGGATCCTCTGGGTTGGAGGGGATCAACTGCAGCGCTTCTCCGAACCGATTCAGCCGGACGAAAGCTCGTGCCATTCCCGTCCTGGCCTCGGAGGAATCGGGCAGGAGGTCCTGCAATTCCTGAAAGGCCGCCAGAGCCGTAACCGGATCATTGCGTTGGAGGGCGTCGTTTGCCAGCTCGCTCGTCCAAGCCGCCGCCCGGCGCTTCGCGCTCTCCACGAGCTGCTCGAGATTCTCCCGGGAGGCTTCCTCGGATCCCATCGCCCGTCTCACCCGCGCTGCCAGCAGAGTTTCTAGCTCGCCGGGTTGGGCCGACTCCGTCTGGAGAGAGGGAGAGGCTGAGTTCGTGGGCGTGCCCGGCAGGCTATTGAAAACGGTAGCGATGTTGCGCTCCAGGTCCAGTTCTCCCAGATCGTGAGCCGCCTCGAGCAGGGCAACGATCTGATCCGGCTGGAGAAGGGGGAGCCAGGACCCCAGAAACGGGTCCAAGGATTCTCTCTCGAGATTGGCAAGGATCGCATGGATCACGGCGGCCGACTCTGCGGGGAGTCTGGACGCCAGGACCGAGCCGATCGCCTGCCCGTCGCTCAGCAGGCCGAGGAGGTAGATCAGCACTTGGGGAGCGGCCTCCCCCATCCGGGAAAGCTGCTCCGTCGGGCTTGGGCTCGTGGCGATCGACAGGGCCGCGAGCGCGAATTCCGAGATGCTGCCGGGCATTCCCTTGGCAAGAGCCTCTTGCGCCGCTCGAGCCCGCGTCTGCAGCTCCCCCGAGAGCGACTTGTCGGCCCTCGTGCCCTCGGGCTCCAACGCGTAACGGACGGCTTCCGCTTCCCTGGCCTTGAGCAATCCCAGAACGGCAGGTCGATAACGACCCAGATCTTTGCCCGCCATGCGAATCGAGGATTGCAGGAACTCCTCCTCATGCAGGGCCTGCCAAAGGCCCGCCTCCTGACGCAGCCTTCGTGCGGCGGAGCTCAAGGAGGGAGAGGGAATGGCATCGCCGAGGCGCTGAAGCAGACTGAGTTCAGTGACCATGTCACTCCTTGGGAAGAGGATGGAAGGAGGGCCCCGCGCCTAGGCTCCGGCTACACGGCCCAGTGGATTTGCAACACGATGAAGTAGGCGGCGCCCATCATCGCGATCCCCATCGCCATCAAGAAAACGCCGATGCCGGTTGAGGTCTTGGTCAGCTGGTTGATCACCCCAAGAATGTCGGAAACGTCCGTCACCAGCCCGGTGACATCGTGAGTGATTGCCTTGGCACCCAGCTTGGCAGACTGTGCGGCCAGAGTGTGCATGTCCCGTGAAAACCCGCTGCTGGCAAGGACCAAGATGCCGGCCGCCAGGCTGCACAGGCCCGCACCCATCGCGGTCAGCGCGATGAGGATTTGAAGATCCTGCAAGTTCATCGATCCGGAAATCATGTTGACCTCCCGAGGTTCTCGCGGTTTTCTTGAGGGGTTGGGTGCAAGGGGCGTGCCAAGGAATGGAGGCGATTGGGCGGATAAAAAAGGGAGCTGCGCACGGCAGCTCCCGCTCTCCCTCGAAATCCGAGTCCGGGAGGCTCAGGCCTTCGCGCGGCGGGTGGATGGCCTGACCGCGGGCGGTTCTGAGAGCAAGCCGGCGAAATCTCCGGGAAGATCTCCCACGTCGATTTCGGCGCCGTCGCAAAGCATGGCGGCTCGCTCCACCACGTAGCGCAGCTCTCGAATGTTCCCTGGCCAGGGGTGAGCGGCCAGGCCCTGAAGTGCGCGTGGAGTGGCTCCGCCCAATGAGGCCCCTGTGCGCTCATTGTATTTGCGCAGGAAGAGCCCGACCAGGGCTGGGATGTCTTCCTTTCGCTCTCTCAGAGGAGGCAAGTGGATGTCGGCAACCTTCAGGCGATAGTAGAGGTCCTCGCGGAATTCCCCCTCTTGACTGATGTGCTCCAGGTCTCGGTTGGTCGCCGCAATCACCTGGACGTCCGTGTGCAGTTCGGCGATCCCGCCCACCCTGCGGAAGGCGTGATCATCCAGAAAGCGCAGGAGCTTGGCCTGAAGGTCGAGGCGCAAGCCGGAGATCTCATCCAGGAAGAGGACGCCCTCATCCGCCGCCTCCACCAATCCGGGCTTCCGTTTTTGCGCGTCGGTGAAGGCCCCCGCCTCGTGTCCAAAGAGTTCCGACTCAATCACCTCGGCGGGCAACGCCGCACAATTGATGGGGAAAAAGGGCTTGGCGGCCCGCGGGCCCATCAGATGAATCGCCCTGGCCAGGACCTCTTTGCCGGTCCCCGTTTCGCCCGAAATCAGGATGGGAACCGAGGTGGCGGCCGCCCGCCGGGCCTCGTGCAACACGCGCTGCATGGCCGGGCTTTCGCCGGGAATCCACTCCAGCGCCTCCGCTCTGGCCGACCTTTGGTAGTAGTCCAGCTCGCGCTGCAGACGTACGACCTCGGCCGTCCGCTGGATCACACTTCGCAAATGATCCGGGTCGAGAGGCTTTTCGAGCAGGTCAACTGCTCCCAGTCGAGTAGCCTCGACCGCGGTCGCGATGCTACCGTGGCCGGTGACCACCACGGTCTGTGGGCGAGGCCTCATGTTGGAAATCCGCCGGAGGAGATCGAGCCCGTGGCCGTCCGGGAGATTGAAATCGCAGATTACGATGTCTGGCAGTTGCGTGTCAATCGTGCGGCTTGCGTCCCCCAGAGTCGCCGCCTCCAGGATTTCAAATCCGTCAGCCTTGAGAATCCTTGCCATCGAGCCACGTGCCTTGGCTTCGTCCTCCACGATGAGGATGCTGTACGACATCAGGTTTCCTCCGTCGCCGCGGGGATGACAACCCGGAAGACCGTTCCGCTCCCCGCGTAGCTTTCGGCCATGAGCGAGCCATGATGGGCATCGAGGATGTGTCTGGAGAGGGCCAAGCCCAGCCCGTGCCCTTCCGCTCGCGTGGTGACATAGGGTTGGAACAGATGCTCTTGAACCTGGGCCGGGAGGCCCTGGCCCGTATCCGCCACTCGGACTTCGACCGCTGGCCGACCGCTGGCCAGGGTGGTCCCCTGAAGGCTGATCGCCAGATGCCCCCCCTGGGGCATTGCTTTGGCCGCGTTGTCGACCAGATTAAGGATGACCTGTTCGATCGAAAGCGGATCGGCCAGCGCTGGCGGGACTCCCTCCGACACGGTGAGATGGGTCTGGATCGCCGATCGGTCGAGAGAGGGCCGCACGCGCTGGAGCACCCGATTCACCAGCTCAGGCATGGCGGTTGGAACCAGATGAAAGTCCTGACCTCGGGCGAAATCGAGCATGCGTCGGGAGATCTCGCTCAGGCGCCGGCATTCCTCCTGGGCTTCCGCGACCAACTCATGCAGCCCTGGCTCGAGATCGTGCAGGGCGTTCATCTCACCCAATTGCAGCGAAAGGTTGTTGAGCGGGTTGCGGACCTCGTGAGCAAAAGAGGCGGCCAACCATCCCAGCACGGCCTGCCGCTGCAAGTGTTGAACTTCGGATTGAGCGGCCTGGCTGACAGCCAAGTCGCTGATGACCAGCAGCACCTGCCTCTCCCCCCCCATATCCAGCGGCGCGATCGGGATGGCGCGCAGGAAGGCTGGGAATCCCTCGCCGTTCCGCCGGTAAAGGGTTAGCTCGCTGGCTTCCTGGATCCGGTCGCTCTCGCTCGCGGCTCGCAGGGCCATGACGGCTTCGGGAGCGGTCAGCCAATCCTCGGCCTTCATTTCAGCCAATTCCTTGGAAAGGTAGCCAAACATCGCCTCGGCGCCAGGGTTGGCGCGCACCACCCGGTCGCCTCTTTCAGCCGCCAGGAGCACCGCCTGGGGGGTGGCCTCCAACAGGCTCTCGGCGATGGCGCGGAATTGCGTAAGCTGTGCGACGGACTCCTTGAGCCCTTTCTCCAGACTTCGGCCGCGCAGCTCGGCCAGCAAGGCAATGGAGAGCAGAGCACTCAGTGCCGCAGGATCGGGCAGGGGATTCCTTTCTTTCCACCCGAGCAGCAGAAGGGCGCGCAAAGGCGCGGAGCGATTCAGATCGTGCACCACAATCTGCCGGGATCCGGCGGAAAGGGCCCAGGCTGCCAGGGGAGTCTCCACCGGGTCGCCCAGGTGCCAGACGTACGATGCGCTTGACAGATCCTTGAGCGTCAGCCCAGGATCGGCGGGAAGGCCGGGAGGCAGCCCCGCCTCGGCGGCGAGGGCTGGGGGCCCGCCCTCTCCTTCGGAGAGCAGTACGGCCGAGTAGTCCGCCTGCAGGAGCTGCGCGCCCCATGCCACCAACTCTTGGAGCGATCCCTCCTCCTTGATGCCTTGCACGAATGAGTGCAAGAACTGGATGCCTTCGTGGAGGCGTGGGTAGCTGGAGGACTCCGCCTCCGGTTGCTGGCGCAGGCTCACCAGGGCATCGGGCTCATCCTCGCCGGGAAGGCGAATGGCTTGGATTTCCCAGAGATGAGGCGGATCCTCAGACGGCAGGCTGAGCCGTTGCGTCCAGCGCACGGGCCGCCCCCGCGCCAAGCTGGAGAGCATGGGGCCGATCTCTGGAACCCCCAGCAATTCCGCCAGGGAGCGGCCGATCAGCTCCTCTCGACGGGTGCCCAGCCTGCGCCCAGCCAGCGGGTTGGCATCCAGCACCGCCCCGCTCGAAGCGGCGACGGCGAAGAGCGCCTCGTGATGCATCTCCCCCAGTCCCAGGGCTTGGAACGAGAGACGATCTCGGGATTTTGAAGTGGGACGCAGCGCCCACATCCGCTGATTACCTGCTTTCGTCTAGGGGGTTGACAGAGCAGCCATGCGTTGCGACCGCTGTGCCTTCCTGAGTGCGGCCGGCAGAATCCCTTCCATGGCGCGGTATTTGGCGATCGTTCTGCGCGCCACCGGAATCCCCCGTTCTCGCAGGATGCCGGCGACCTTGGTGTCCGTGAGGGGCTCGGTTTCCCCGGCAATAATGGTGCGGACCTCATCCCGAACGGAGAGACTCCGATCGAAGAATCTTGAGAGGGGAATAATGCGGCCATTGGGAAGCGCGGCCCTCTTGCGGCTGACTGCGCGCGAAATCGTCGACTCGTGAACCCCCAGGCGCTTCGCCACGAGGGCGCGGGTCAACGGCTTGAGATCACGGTCCGTGCCCAGGATAAACTCCCGCTGCTCCTCGGCCAAGGCCCGGGCCAGCCTCAGGAGGGTGTTCTGGCTCTGCCGGAGACATTTCTCAACCAGGGCCGCCTCCTCGACCTTGGCCTCCCAGCTGTCCCGCTCATCGCCTGCCAAGGTGCGCAGGGCCTCACGAAATTCCGAGCTCACATGCAGGCGCGCCGCCAGAGGCGCGAACACCTCCACGATCAGCGGGCCGTGGGACTGATGCGGGGACAGGCGAAAGGTCATTTCGGCATCGGTGTAGCGGTCCGGTTCAGGCGCCGCTCGGGCGTGGTCGGATCCGAGAAAGGCCCGGCCGGGATAAGGCGTCAGATTGAGGTGAATGAATCTGGCGGCCTGCTCGACCAGGGCGCGCGAGATCCCAAGCTGGCGCGCAATCGTTCCGTATTCTCCTCGGGCGAGTTCCTCCAGGTGGTCTCGGATGATGGGGCCGACGCATTCGGGAACGGGCTTCGTCTCGCTGAGTTGATCGACCTGAATAAGCAGGGCCTCCACAGGCGAGGGGGCGCCAATGCCGGGGGGGTCACCTCGCTGGATCGTGTGGAGTGTACGCTCGATCAAGGCCAGCGGCTTGTGCAGGTACTGGGCCGCCTCGGCCGGGCTCTCGGATAGAAGGCCATTTTCGTCGAGGCGAGCAAGAAGATAAACCGCCACCGGGCGCTGCTCGTCATCGAGCTCGGGGCCAATCTGCTTCATCAGCCGCTCGCGCAGCCCTTCCGGCTGGGCGGGTTCGGGGAGATCCTCCAAGCTCTCGCTCGAAGCCGAATGGACCGGAGGGGGGGAGAGGAAAACGATGGGCTGATCGCTGGGGGCGTGGCACACCGGGCAGGGGCCGGGCAGGTAAAGGGGCCGGTGGCAGGTCGGGCAGCGGGCGGGCTTGACCAGCTCCAGGGCTGGATTGGAGGCGAGAACAGAATTCAACCACTGGTTGAGCTCGGCTCGCGAGAGCCCGAGAAGGTTCATCGTCTGGGCTAGGTGGGCCGTTGCAGTCTGGCGCAGGCGAGGCAGATTGCGTTGCGCAGTATACATTGCGTCTCCTCCAGGGGGCCGCAATCCGCGCCTCGGCGGTGGTTCTGTCTGGAATGCGCCCGAATTGGCGCCCGAGGGGACGGAGTATAGGTCAAAACCCTTAAGGCCACAAGTTGCAAGTAGTGTGCCTACGGGCACGCCGCTTGCACACGTCTCGGCCAAAGGGTTTGGAGGCTTGAGATTTGGCTATTCTTGGGCTGGGGGCGGTCTGGGCGGCCGGTATCTAGGATCCGGGGTAAGCCAACTCCACATACTCGCTGGGCGTGGCTTCCGCCTCGCCTGCCCCCAGGAGGGAAAGGATGTCAAGGATCATCTGGGCCTTGTTCTCGGCATCGCGGCGCGACCAGGTTCTGCTCTTAACCTCCAGAAAGTGGCCGTGCAGAGCAGGCTTGTCGACCCGGTCCAGGTTGATGAAGAACTCGGTGTCGCGATAGCGCACAAGCCAGCGCCGCCGATCCTTCTGAACCTCGATCTCACTCCCGGGCTGGAAGTACTCCCGGTAAAACCTGAGACTGTGGGTTGCGGCAGCTAGGAATCGCGAGCGGGACAGCAGAACGGCATGCTGGAACTCCTGTTCTCGGGCCGGCCCGGTCAGGGTCAGGCGGTAGCGAACGTTGTACACTTCTCCGCTCTCGTCAATAAACTCATCCTCCCGGTAGCGCAGACGACCCTGCTCCGGATCGGCGAACACAAAGTAAGTGTCGTATTCGCGGTAATGGCGATGGCGGATGGTGGTCAACTCCGGGGATTCCATCTTCGCCAGAACTGGCTCGGGGTCCTCAAGCCGGACCTTCACCTGAACCTCGAATGACTCCGCCTCGGTGGTGCCACCGATAGCGACGAGCTTGGAGAGAACGGAGGTCTCGCGCTCAACCAAGAAGGCGTCGATTCGGGAGGCGATTTCCTGGGCGTTGCGCAGTAGTTCGTCTTGGTTGAGGGTCAGGAGTTGGCGATTGCGCATGAGCCACCGGCCATTGACCATCACATCCGTCACGTCGGCCGCATGTGCGGAGTAGACCAGACGTGAGTAGACCGCGTCCGGGCTGCGCTGGAACCCGGGCGAACTATGGACGTCACTCGGATCGATCAGGATGATATCGGCACGTTTCCCGACCTCCAACGAGCCGGTGATGTCCCCTAAGTGCAAAGCCCGCGCCCCCAAGCGCGTCGCCATGGCTAGAGCCACGCGCGCGGGTAGCGCGGTGGGGATGCCCGAGATCCCCTTGGCGAGGAAAGCTGCCAGGCGGGTTTCTTCAAACATGTCCAGGTCATTGTTGGAGGCGGGCCCGTCGGTGCCGATCCCGACGTTCAACCCGACCTCCAGCATCTTTACCACCGGGGCGACCCCCGAGGCCAACTTGAGGTTGCTCGAGGGATTGTGGGCGATTCCCGCGCCGGCGTGCAGGAGGGTGCGCATTTCCCCCTCGTCGATGTGCACGCAGTGGGCGGCTAGGACTTTCGCCTCCAGCAGCGTCTGCCTTTTTACATAGGGAATAACCGGCATCCCATTTTCGCGGCGCGAGTTTTCAACCTCCAGGGCAGTCTCGGCCAAGTGCGTGTGCAAGGGGACATCCAGCTCGACGGCCAGTTCGGCGCAGGCCTTCAAGATCTCGGCCGTGCAGGTGTAGGGGGCATGTGGTCCTACCGAGGGCACGATGAGGGGGTGGCCCTTCCAGCGGACGATGAATTCGCGACAGGCGGCCAGGGAATCTTCAAAAGAGGTCGCATCCGGCGCGGGGAACTTGAGCACGGTTTGCGAGCAAAGGGCTCGCATTCCGACCTCCGCGGTGACCCGGGCTACTTCCTCTTCGAAGTAATACAGGTCGGCGAAAGTCGTGACCCCCGACCGAATCATCTCGGCGCAGGCCAGCTTGGTTCCCAGGCGAACGAAGTCGGGGTCGACGAACTTGCGTTCCACCGGGATCATGTACCCCAGCAACCAAACGTCGAGGCGGAGATCGTCGGCCAGTCCCCGCAACAGGCTCATGGGGGCGTGCGTGTGGGCGTTCACGAGACCCGGCATGACGATGCGTCCGCGGCAGGCGAACCGCGCCCGAGGCTCAAACTCCCGCTCCAGCTCGGCCTGTTCGCCGATTCCCACGATGAGGCCCTGATCTATGGCAACGGCCCCCGGGTTGAACAGCCGATAGCTGTCATCCATCGTGAGGACCAGGCCATCCTCCAAGAGCAGATCAATGCCGGTCAAGATTCCTCCGTAGGGCTGGCCGCAGCCATTCCCTGACAGATCCTCTGCAACGGTTGGCGAGCGCCGCTTGAAAGCGTCCTTCCTATCCCCGGGCCGCTGTCCACAGGGGTTCCGACGGGACTCGGCCTCAGCAGGATGGAGGTCAGCATATCGGTGCATTATACTTACTCGACAGGGTCCGAACAACAAGACAGGAACACCGCCGCCCCAAGCGAAGCCAGGAAGTGATAGATGCGCGCCGTGGATATCATCGCCCGTAAGAGAGATGGAGCCGAACTCAGCACCGAAGAGATTGAGTCCTTCGTGGCGGGTCTCACCTCCGGCGAGATTCCCGATTATCAGGTTTCCGCGTGGGCCATGGCCGTGCTTTGGAGGGGGATGTCGTTGCGCGAGACGACCGATTTGACCCTGGCCATGGCGCGCTCAGGGGAGATGCTGGATTTGAGCCGAGTTGTCCCTTTCGCGGTGGACAAGCATTCCACCGGAGGGGTGGGCGACAAGACGACCCTGGTCGTAGAACCCGTGGTGGCCGCGTGTGGGGTCCCCGTCGGGAAGATGTCGGGCAGGGGGCTGGGATATTCCGGAGGAACGCTCGACAAGATGGAGTCAATCGCCGGATTCCAGACTGAGCTCTCCCGCGACCGGTTCCTGCAACAACTCCGAGAAGTGGGACTCGTCCTGTGCGGTCAGACGGCGGAATTGGCGCCCGCCGATGGTCGGCTGTACGCCCTGCGGGACGTCACCGCGACGGTGCCCTCTATTCCGCTGATTGCCTCAAGCGTGATGTCGAAAAAGCTCGCGGGGGGAGCCCAGGGAATCGTGCTGGATGTCAAGGCCGGTCAGGGGGCCTTCATGCCGAACGTGCGCGAAGCCTCCCGCCTCGGTCGGCTCATGGTTCAGATTGGCACCCGTCTCGGTCGCCAGGTAGTGGCGCTCATCGCGGATATGAATCAGCCGCTTGGCCGAGCGGTGGGCAACGCGCTGGAGGTGCGTGAAGCGGTGAACACCCTCCAGGGGCAGGGACCTCGCGATTTTGAGGAGCATTGCCTGACCGTAGCGGCCCACATGCTCGTGATCGCCCGCCAAGCATCTTCCCTGGCCAGGGGACGTGGTCTGGCAAGAGCCGCGCTCCACGAGGGGCGCGCGCTCGAGAAGTTCGAAGCCCTCGTCCGAGCGCAGGGCGGGGACCCCGCGTTCATCCGCGACCCCGACCTCCTGCCCTCGGCTCCGATCCGAGGCTCCTTGTCCGCCTGGAGCAAGGGCTGGGTGTCGGAAGCCAATGCGAGATTGATCGGTCAGGCCTCAGTGCAGTTGGGTGCGGGTCGATCCAGAAAGGAGGATCCCATAGATCACGCCGTCGGGATAGTCTTGCGGCACAAGGTGGGGGACAAGGTCCAATTGGGGGATGCGCTGTGCGATGTGCATGCCCGCACCCAGGAACAACTCGAGCAAGCACTGGAGGAACTACAGCCGGCGTTTCGGATCGCGCGGCGGCCGGTGGATTCCCTACCCCTCTTTTATCGCACGATCCGCGCCTAGCCTGGGCGCGGGAACCGGCTGGAGGCGCAGGCTTAGTGCTGGCCCCACAGCCACTCCCACCAGATGCTCCAGTTCGCAGGAACCTGGGGTGGGGGGGTGGGCGTGGGCTGTGCCGCCGGAGCTCCCGCGGGAGTCACGGGCTGCACGAGCACCTCTCCGGGCCGGGCCATTTTCCCTTGACTGCGCGCCCACTCCGCGACGGCTTCGTCACTGTGAGCCCCAGCGATCGACGTGCCCAGTTGATTGGATTGACCTGCGAGTGCCGTGACCTGAACCGCAAGCCGGTCCTGGAGGGCGCGAAGATCACTGGCCTGCCCAATCCGCCTCCAGAGTTCCCCGAGCAGGAGAAGAACCAGCAGGACCGCTAGGGCGACCAGCCAGGAGTTCGAGCGATGCGGAGTCCTTTTGGGGAAGGATTCCCTTGAGTCGTGGCTCATCTGCTGACCAATATACGCCGGATCCAAGGTCCCGGCAAGGATGGGACCCGCGGGAGGCGCCGGGCAGGGACCCTTTCTATTGAGGGATCTCCCCGCGGGCCACCTGCTCGATCATCCGGGTAACGCGCTGGCTGGCTTCGCCAATATGGGCGAAATAGGCATGGGCCGCCTCTCGGACCTTTAGGCCGAGATCGTGAACCGTGTTCACTTTCTGCAGGAAGGCCCGCAGGTCTTCAAGGCTGGTAACCCTTGTGGCAACTCCTCGCCCGACCAGATCCCAGTCGTCCAGAGGCTTGGAAAGTCCCAGAATTCCGACGGGAGTGCCCAGGAGGGCGGCCTCCAGGCCGGCCGTGGTACTGAACATAAGCGTGGCGTTCGAACCCGAAACCAAAGGGTACAGCTCCGCCTCCGCGACCCGGGCAAATCCCTGGGCCTCGCTCATCCGCAAAAAGTCGCGGAAGCGTTCCGGGCTCTCTCCCCGGTGGAGTTTGAAAACCACCCCCAGTTCCCTCCAACTCGGCTCGGAGCGCAGGTCTTGCACCCACTTCAGGAATCTGGCCAAGGCCTCCTCCTTTTCCCGGGCCGACACCAGAAGCATCTTTTCGATCGGGCTGCTCAGGAAGGTCAGCAGGAATCCGTTCGGGGCGAATCCCAGTCCGGCGCGCAGCGCCTGGTTGGACCGCTCCCGCCGGGCGGTGGCCAACTGATCGAAGCGGGGGTTGCCCGTGATGCGGATTCGGTCTGGGGATACCCCGACCTTGCGAAAGTACTGCACGGAGGTCTCTCCCCAGGCCGCATACCAATCGCACTTCCCCTGACCGTACTTGCGAAGGCCTCCCTCAATCCCGAAGAGGATTCTCCTCCTCCAGCGAAAGAGCAGTTTGCGCAACGTGGGCTCTTGAAATAGGTCCTTGCGCAAGCTCTCCTGAACGAGAAGGGTCGGAATACCCAGCCTGCGCGCGCGGCGAATGTAGGTATTGGAAGGGAAATTGCGATCGTTGAGCACCACCACGGCCGAGGGGTGAAGCCGAGTTACTTCGGCTTCAATTCGCGCCCGGAGAGGCACGGCTTCCAGTTCCCAGTCAAGATCCGGGCCGGGCAGGGGGTGCTCCGCCAATCGGACAAAGGGGATGGAGGCTTCCTCCAGAGGCGAGATCCGGCTCTCCGTGCGAAGGATTTCGCAGTCCGAGAAGAGAACCAGTGGGGTCCCCCCCTCGCGCAGCATCTTCATGACCGGAAGCAATATGGCCAGGTGCGAGTCGCTGGCCGTGATTTCGAAAAGGACCGGAGCTTGGATGGACATGCGCGGTTATCCTCTGGCTGACAGCCTGAGTCTCACAAGGTCACGCGAGGCGGAGGGTGTCCACCTGCTGAAGAAGCCTCTCCCGCGCTTCCTGCAGGTTGACGAGCTTTGCCTGCTCCTTTTGCACCACCGCCTGGGGCGCCCGCTTGGCAAACTCGCCTGCCAGCAGGGCCTGCAGGCGATCGATTTGGGATTCCACCCGGCTTAGGTCTTTCTTGAGACGAGCCAGCTCCACGGCCGGGTCCGTCGCTTCGGTCAGGGCGAGGTGCACCTCGACGGGACCTGCTGCCAAGACCACCCAGCCCTCTGCCTCAACGGGTGGATCCTTCAGGAACTCCACCTTTGCCAGGTCGAGATGTGCCAGGAACCCCAAGGCAGCCCCCATGGATCTCATTGTGGCGACATGTTTGTCGCTGATAATCCGGGCTGGGATGCGAGCAGCCGCCGGGACTTTGCGTTGGGTGCGCAGATTCCGAATGGACCGAACCACTTCCACGAACAGCGTGAAGTCCTCTAGGGCCTCGCGGTCGACGGCAGCCGGCCCTCCTGGCCAAGGCGCGATCATCAGGGCCTCCGGCCATCCCCCAGACGGGTTGAAGTCCGGACCCACTCCCTGGCACGCGCGTCGGAGGTGCCCATAGAGTTCCTCGGTCACAAAAGGGGTGTAGGGGTGGAGCAGGCGCAGGCTGGTCTCCAGCACTTGAGAAAGCAAGAGCGCGGTCCCATAGGCTCGTTGACCTCCCTCCGCCAGTTGCAGTTTCGAGATCTCGACATACCAGTCGGCGAATTCGTTCCAGAAGAAATCGTACACCAGGCGGCCAGCCTCCCCGAATTGATAGCCGTCCAGCAGAGCCGTGACCGTGCTCACGACCTGGGAGAGTCGGGACCGGATCCATCGGTCCGCCAAGGTTGGAGAGGCGTTGGGGCCGGAAGGATCCCTCCCCGTCGGCACGCGCTCCAAACTGCCGATCACAAACCGGCCCGCATTCCAGAGTTTGTTGGCGAAGTTCCGGTTTGCTTCGACTCGCTCGAGGCTGAGGTTCCAATCGTTGCCAGGGCTGCCGCTGGTCAGCAAGGTGAATCGAAGCGCATCCGTCCCCATGGCGGGTATGCCTTGGGGGTATTTTTCAGCTAACTCACCGCTCGTGCCGGAGGCTCGAATCTGCTCCACGCTGGCCCCATCCATCACCCAGCGCGGGTCCACTACGTTGCCTGTGCTCTTGGACATCCTGCGCCCTTGGCTGTCGCGTATGATGCCGTGAAGGTACACAGTGCCAAAGGGGGGTTGGCCGGTGAATTCGATCCCCATCATGATCATGCGGGCCACCCAGAAGAAAAGGATGTCATAGCCGGTTTCCAGCACCGTGGTGGGGTAGAAGTACCGCAGGTCGGGGGTGGACTCGGGCCATCCCAGGGTTGAGAACGGCCACAGACCCGAGGAGAACCAGGTATCCAGAACGTCCTCATCCTGCCTCAGGTCATGACTCCCGCATGCCTTGCATTGGGCGGGCTCTGCGAGGAAGCAGGTCATGTGGCCGTCCGGGCAGTACCAAACCGGGATGCGATGTCCCCACCATAGTTGGCGCGAGATGCACCAGTCCTGGATGCCTTCGAGCCAGTTGGTGTAGACCTTCTCGAAACGCTCGGGCAGGATGCGCACGCGCCCATCCCGCACCGCGGCCAGGGCGGGCTCCGCCAGAGGCTTCATGCGAACGAACCATTGCGTGGAGAGCATGGGTTCGATGATTTCCCCCCCGCGTTGGGAGCGGGGGATGTGCAGCAGGTAGGGTTCCTCCTTGAGCACCAGGTCCTGTTCGCGCATATCGCCCCATATGCGCTGGCGGCACTCGAAGCGGTCCAGACCTTCGTAGGATCCCCCCGCGCGGTTGATCCGCGCGCGCTCATCGAGAATGGGAATGATCGCCAATCCATGGTCCAGTCCGATCTGATAGTCTGTGGGATCGTGTGCGGGGGTGATCTTTAGAGCTCCGGTACCGAATTCTCGATCGACGCGCGCATCGGCGATGACCGGGATCTTCCGGCCCAGGATGGGGACGAGAACGGTTCGGCCCACATAATCCTGGTAGCGTGCGTCCTCGGGATGGACCGCCACCGCGGAGTCGCCCAGGATGGTCTCGGGTCGGGTGGTGGCCACCGGAATGTATTGGCTTGAATCTTGGAGCCGATACTTGAAAAAATAGAGTGTTCCCGGCTCTTCAGAGTACTCCACTTCGAGATCGCTGACCGCGGTGCGGAGACCGGGGGACCAGTTGATCAGGCGAGGCCCACGATAAATCAGCCCTTTCTCATACAGGCTGACGAATGCGTGGCGCACGGCCTGGGTAAGGCCCTCATCGAGGGTAAAACGAGTGCGCTCCCAATCGCAACTTGCCCCCAGGCGGCGAAGTTGATCGAAGATAATGCCGCCGTATTTTTCTTTCCACTGCCAGACTTTTTCGACAAAGGCTTCGCGGCCCAGATCCTCGCGGCGCTTTCCCTCGCGTTCCAACATTCTCTCCACCTGCAACTGGGTTGCAATTCCCGCGTGGTCCGATCCGGGGATCCATAGGGTAGGAATTCCTCGCATGCGGTGGTAGCGGATCAACAGATCTTCGATGGAGACGAACATCGCATGCCCCAGGTGCAGCTCGCCCGTCACATTCGGAGGGGGGATAGCGATGACAAAAGGCGTCCGGGAGGGATCGAATCCTGGGCGGGTGGGATCGTTGGCGGGACGGAAATACCCGTTCCGTTCCCACCAGCGGTACAGCGGTTGTTCGATGGCCGCAAAATCAAACGTCTTAGCTAGCGGTTGCCTTTCCAATTCGGCCTCCCGTCCAGGATCCCATCCGCGCCAATGGAAAACGCCCCTTCGTCCTCGAGGACGAAGGGGCGTTGGCCCCTCGCGGTACCACCTCGCTTCGCACCCCTCAAGACCCCGCGGGGTGCACACTCAATGGCGATAACGGGCCACCCCGCGCTGATCTAATCCGGAGTCCGTTTCTGCAGCGGGCGATCGCGCGACCTTTGGCGAAACGCGCTGAGGGGGCTTTCAGCCTTCGGCCCGACCTTCTCTGGCAGCCGTTATCCGCCTACTCCTCGCAATCATTGCCTTTTCAGATCCGTTTGACACGCGATGTTAGCACCGGGGCGGGGCGGTGTCAACCATGTGCTGCGGGGTAATCCCCCGGGCCCCCTGATCATGGGCCCTGAGACCCTTGTGGTCTTGATTGCGGAACGTCGCAATTCAGCAATAGATTTGGCGTTCCTTGACTTATTCAAGTCAAGTGTGCTATTGTCCCGGAGGCGCGACCATGAAAGGGACAGGCGGGCAGCCGGCGGAGGTGGCTTTTTCGTATGCCTGCCATGTCGGTCAGCTGAGGGCTAGGGCGATGGGCAATGGTAGCGGAGACAGACGCAGATGATACGGGAGCGGATCGCTGAGGACGTCTACTATTTTTCCAGCGACATCTATGTGCAAGTAACCGCTGGGGCCGTGGTGACACCGGAGGGCACGGTGCTGATTGATACTCTCGCCCTGCCCGAGGAAACACGGGAGATCCGATCCTTTCTCGAGACTCGCCTTGAGTCGCGGGTGCGTTACGTCGTCAACACGCATTTCCATGCAGATCACACCAGCGGATCGTGCCTTTTTCCGCAAGCGACGGTCGTGGCACATGAATTTTGCCGCTCTCTGCTGGATACCCGGGGTCGGGCCGCGCTGGCGGCGGCCAGGGCAGAGAACTCCGCCCTGGGAGACCTGGAAGTCATCCTGCCAGCCATCACTTTTCGCCAGGGAAGCGCCAGCCTACAGCTTGGAAAGCGAAGCCTGCGCCTGGTTCACCTCCCGGGCCACAGCCCGGATGGCATCGGCGTCCTGCTTGAGGAGGATCGAATCCTGTTCGCGGGCGACGCGGTCATGCCGCTTCCCCATGTGCGCGACGGCGATATGGAGCAGATGCGCCAGAGCCTGAAGACGATTTCCCGGATGGGGCTGGAGAATGTCGTCCAGGGCCATGGTGAGGTCATCCTGCGAGGGGAAATCGATGAGATGATCACCTCGCATCTGACCTACCTCGACCGGATCGAAAAGGAAGTGCGGGGAGCCCTACGCCGCGGCTGGACCAAGGATGATCTGCAGCAGATCAGCATCGAACAGTGCGGAAAGAGCCGGATCTTGCTGAATGGATTGGCGAGCGAGCTGCATCTGCAAAACCTGTATGCGCTCTACGACCGCTACCTGCGGGAGGGACCGCCAGTTCCTGGACCGGCGCCTCGCTCAGCCTCCCCCCAGCGAGGCCTTGCAGAACGACGCGGCAACCCCTCCCTCCCGCCAAGAACTGAGGCACGGAGGACGGCCGGAGGCGGTCCGCGGCACTCTCGAGGAGCGGGCCGAGGAGGGGGACACCGTCCAGCCCCCCGCAGGAAGGCCCGGTCAACGCACCTCGCCAGGAGATTGCCGTCTTCTCGGGCGCACCCTGGCCCCCGAGCGCCTGTCCAACGCAAGGTCGGGCTGAGGAAGAAGAAAAGCTAACCCTTCCTCCGCCGCGCGCGAGACCCGGCTGGCCTCGTGCGCCCCCCCCGAGCCGGCCAGGGAGGGAGCCTCCGGCGGAGAGGCCGCTGTGATTCCCCGGCCCGTCTGAATTCTGTGCCCCTCACCCACGGCTGAGATATACTCCCAGCCGACCCCAGCAACGGAGGAGAGCCCGCCGTGTTATCAACTGAGGCGCACGAGTGGGCCATCTGCGTCGGTGAATCCCAGTTCCGATGAGCCGAAGCTGATCCGCCAAGCCAAGCGGAACCGGGAGGCGTTCGGCCTCCTTTACGAGCGCTATGTGCGGCGGATCTACACTTACGTCTACTACCGGACGGGGAACGAGCACGAAGCCGAAGACCTGACCGCCAGGGTTTTCCAGAGAGCGATCACCCACCTGGACTCGTACCAGGATCAGGGGTTGCCCTTCTCGGCCTGGCTCTATCGGATCGCCCACAATCTCGTGGCGAACTGGCACCGCGATCACAGCCGCCAACGGGTGGTCGGCCTTGACGAGGCTGCGGGGCACATTGCCGGAGATCCTCCCGATCATCTAGCGGAGGAAGAGGAAGAGCAACGTCGGTTGATGGAGGCGATCCGGGGCCTCCCCGAGGAGAGACAACAACTGCTGATCCTCAAGTACTCCCAGGATCTGTCCAATGCTGAGATTGGCGGCATTATGGGAAGGACCGAGGGAGCGATCAAGAGCCTCTACCATCGCACGCTCCTCTCCCTGAGGGAGGAATTGGGACACTTGGAGAGCGAACAAACAGGGGCCGGGCTCCAAGGTCACGGGGGACATCGGGCCAGAAATGGAAAACAGCCCGGGAGGCGAGGCTGAGGGAGGCTTCTTGGCTTGCCGCCTCTAGTGCAACCTGGGCCGAAAGCTCTGCCCCCAGAAGGGTCATGGGATTAGGCAGGTCTGGGGTTGGAGCAAGGATCATGGTGAATATGAGAAAGGCATTGACGACCCGGAAGCTCGTCACTTTGCTTCATGCCAGCTTGGGGCCTGTGAACCCAAGAGAGGAATTCGTGAATGGCCTGCGAGAACGTTTGGCCAACCTACCCGGCATGCCCGTTTTGGTGGAACGGCCCCGGCATTGGGTCGAATCGGCCGTGCTGGCCGGCGTGGGTATTGTAGGGATTCTCGCCTCGGCGGCCGCGGTGGCGGCGATGGGAGTCCGCTTCGGCGGACGCATCCTCGCGTTGGACCAGAACGGTTCGGCGGCCACCTCTCGATCCAAGGAGGCGAAGACGGTCTAGTCCGCCTCAGGGGTTCCGTCTGGACGATGGCATCGCGGCGAGGTAGGCTTACCTGGCCGCGATGATTCTTGGGGATGGGGAATGTCCTGCCGACCACCCCCTCAGGCCCGGGTCCACCCTGGACCGAGGAGAACATTTCCTCACGCTTGGTTCATGGGGAGGCCTGGTCTCAGAATGGCCTGGGCACGGACTATGGGGCCCGCCTCATGGCCGGCAGCGCAGGGTCACCAACAGAATTCATGGGCTTTGAAATCGAATACCTGTTCGAAGATTTCCCGCCTGCAGGATTGCATCCGTGGCTTGTCTTCTCCATTTCTTTCGCTCTGGCATGGACCAGCGCCGCGGCTTGGCGGGCGAGAGGGAAGGATTCCACGGACGAGCTGGCCAACGTGGTCGTTGACCGCCCTCGGTCCCGACCGGGGCAGGGGGCAGGGTGGTCCTGAGCGACCCGAGCGAATCGCCTCCGCTGGGGTGGCTGAGGTCCGAAGGATGGGAACAGGCGCCCAACGACAGCCTTCGGTTTTTCATCCGTCCCTGCGACACTTCGTCGATGCCCCACCTGCCCAGCAACAAGCGAACGGGTTGCCGGACTCCGCAATCCGTCCGAATTTCGGCTTGAGGAAAGAGATCATCGCCAAGGTGGTCATGATTCTCTGATTGACCGGTCCTTCCGCAATCATCGCGACCAGCAAATCACGGGCTTGGGGGCAGAGAGGTTGGAAACTGGGCCGGGCTGGGGATTCCTGACGGTTCCCGTCTCCGTGTGTTGGGGTGTCCTCGCGAGGTCGAGCTCAAGCCTCGTTGTCCTTCCACGCACCGGCTGCGCGTAGCCACCACGAGTTCATCCCTTCCAGCCTCTCTTCCATGTTGCTTCGTCGAGCCGTCCGGGACTGTGGAGGGTGCATCGCGCCAGGCTGGCTGGTTGCTTACGGCGCGTCGGAGTGCTGAGGGTTGGCGTTCTGTAGAAGGGGAAGTGATGCCGAAGCTCGTGGCTGGGCGGAACCAGGCGCCCATTCGGTTGCGAGGGGATCTGCGCGCATGGGCAGGAATAGCCCGGACCCGGGGACGGTTCCATTCGGGTTGCGCGGGTTCGGCGCACGCCTTGCCGGGCCGGGTGGCGAAACTTGGGCGGTCTTTGGGCGAGACAGCGGATGAGAGGGTTTCCCGCGATGTGTGTGACTGGTTCCTGGCCGGGGGACGGGGATGGATGGCTTCGGCCAGGAGCTCGAATGCTGTGGGTCGCTCCTCCCCTGCGCGGGTTGGGGAAAGCGGGGGGCTCCAGGTTCAGGAGGGGAGAACGAGAGGAGGGGGAGGCCGGGGGCTCTTGCGGGTGCCTCGCGGGGCGAGCCCTCATGCGCCCTCTCGGCATAATGAAACTTTAGATACCTTGTGTTGCATTATATATCTGCGAGATTCGCCCATTAGAACGGGTTGGTCGCGGCCCCCTCCGTCCGATTGGGTTCGCGGCCCTCGGGGAAGGCCCCTTGGTCTTCGTTGAGCACAGGTCAGGGAGGCAGGCGGAAGGCAGGACTGACTGGTTGGGCTGGATGTGTTCTGGGGAAATGCCCCCTGCCCTCGGGACGCACGTAGAATTGAGTGGGGTTCTCGCATTCTGAGGCGAGGAGCAGCGGGGGGAATCCAAGAGTCCGAGGGATCGTCGCCTCGGGCCGCTCTAGCGGCCTTTCTATGGCTCTGTTTGGGTGAATCTCTTCTTGACCGCGGCCTTCTTGGGCCAAGACGACGCACGGCAGGCCCAATGACAGTGGAGGGACCTGTGGACCTGCGCCAGACCCTGGTGGGCGAACACTTTCTGGGCTGCGAGCACGATCACCCTGGCCTTCTGTGAGCGGGTACCCTCCGCTATCTAGGGATCAGGCCGTTGCAACTTAGGAGCGACTTGGCAGGACGATGTATCCGTTTGGCGTCGAGGCGGACAGCCACCAGTCCTCGGCTGAGGACGCTGATCAATTCGCTGAGTCCGCCTCCATCTGGGCTTGCGATCCTCTTCGATCAGATACCTCTGGGGGCCAGACTGCCGGACACTGGATCTGAATGGAACAACCGAGATCTGCTGGATAGAACAAACGTTCTTGAGGACTGCAAGAGCTGTTTTCGCTGCGATGAGCGAGACACAGTTTCTGTGGGGCGCGCCCGCTCACGGTCGATGGTCTTGGCAAGGTGACTTACGCTGAGGGGGTCAAGTCTGAGTTCCTGGCAGCAATTGCCTTGAGGCCATCTGGCCACGGCTTGGCAAAGTCTGTAGAACAATTCGCCTTGGTGGGGGTGCCCTCGCGGGATGCGCCTAGGCACTTGTCCCTGGCTTTGGCGGGAGGGTTCCACTAGCGATGAGCCCATCCTTGCTCGCAGGCAAGCTCGGAGCCCAAGGTTGTTGCCTTGACCCATCGTTGGACCACGCCGGCAGGGAGCGGAGTGGCCTGTGCCCTCGCGCTGCGTCGTGGGCGGTAGTAGAATGGCCTTTGCGAAGCTCCATTGTGTCGGCATTGCTTCTCGACTTGACGTGGCGAAGCCGGTGAAAGTCCGGCGCTGTCGCGCAACTGTGAGTCGGGACCTCATCCCCCTGCTCCACAGAGCGGACTGGGCTGAGTTGCCCGATGAGCCAGGTCGCCCACCCCGGTCGAGCGCCATCCGCCTTCGCACGAAAGGTGATGCGCCATTCGTACCCCGGATCTGGCAGCCCAACCTGATTCTCGTCAATCTAGCCCGCGCGCAGAGTCGCTTGTCGTTGACGGGCGTCCTGCTCGCATCTACCTCCTGGCCGCCGTAGCCCTCCTCGCCGCCGCGCTGGTAATCAGCGTAGCTATCGGGGCCGTGACGATCCCAATCCGCGAAGTGCTGGCCCTCCTCCTCCCGGGCCCCGTGCGCGGCCTCCTGACTCCAAACTTGGTCATTCCTGCCAGCATTCGCACAATTGTCCTAGAAATCCGCTTGCCTCGGACTATTCTGGTGGCGCTGGTTGGGGCAGGGCTCGCCGGGAGTGGAGCGGCCTATCAGGGTCTCTTCCGGAACCCGCTGGCGGACCCCTATCTGCTTGGCGTTGCCTCCGGCGCAGGGCTGGGGGCCGTTCTGGCCATGAGCTGGGAGGGGCCCGGAGGCGAACCCGTGTTTGCCAGACTCGGGCCGTCTGTGGGCCTGTATTTCGTTCCTGCGGTGGCCTTCGCGGCAGCGCTAGTGACTGTTTTCCTTGTGTACCGCATCGCTCGGACCCGTCAGGATCGGAGTGGGATCCCCGACTCGCACCTCTCCTACCTGATCCTGGCTGGCGTGGCCATTGGCGCCTTTGCCAGCGCCGCGACCTCCTTTTTCATCCTTCGCTTCCAAGGGGACTTGCAGCGGGCCATTGTGTGGATGCTTGGCGGCTACGCGCTCGGTGGCTGGGAACCCGTTTGGGCATCGCTCCCATACATCCTCGCCGGCTTGATCGCGCTCAGCTTTCTAGGTCGGGCGCTCAACGTTCTCCAGTTTGGGGAGGAGCAAGCCCTACAGTTGGGGCTGGACGTCCGTCGCGCCCGGCTGGCAATCATTGTGATTGCCTCTCTGACCACAGCCGCCGCGGTATCGTTTTCGGGGATCATTGGGTTCGTCGGGCTCGCGGTGCCGCACTTGGTGCGACTCCTAATCGGCTCGGACTATCGGCGCCTGGTGCCGATGTCGATTCTCTCCGGGGCCATCCTTCTGCTCCTGGCCGATGTCCTGGCTCGGACTCTCGAGGCGCCCCAGGAGATCCCCGTGGGAGTTGTAACCGCCCTGCTTGGGGTACCCTTTTTTCTGTATCTCTTGCGCACCTCGACACGTCCGTCGGTCTAGGGCCATGAGCGATCTGGTGCTCGACAACGTCACCGTTGAGTATTCCGGTCCCGAGGGGCACAGGCTGGCTCTGGAGAAGGCGAGCCTTACCCTATCCCAGGGAGAGGTCCTGGCGCTACTGGGGCCGAACGGCTCGGGCAAGACGACCCTGATTCGAGCTGCCAGCGGGATCCTCCGCCCGCGAGAGGGGTGCGTTCGGATCGCCGGTGCCCGGAAGGCACTGCATGATCTGCCGCCCGAGGAGAGAGCGCGCTGGGTCGCGGTGGTTCCCCAGGCCGCCCATCTGCCCGGCGGGTTCTCGGTTCTCGAGGCGGTGTTGCTGGGGAGGACCCCCTATTTGGGATGGACCGGCCGCGAGACGGCCAAGGACTTGGAGCAGGTGCGCTGGGCGATGGAGCGGACGGACCTGCTCGCGCTCGCCAGCCGGTCGCTGGGCACACTCTCTGGAGGGGAGCAGCAGCGAGTGCTTATCGCCCGCGCCCTGGCACAAGGCTCGCCCATTTTGCTGTTTGACGAGCCCACAGCTCACCTGGACTTGCGGAACCAAATCGAGATCCTGTTCCTGATCGCCAAAATGGCCCGCGATGAACGTAAGTCCGTGCTGATTGCGTTGCATGATCTCAACCAGGCGGCGCGCATTGCGGATCGGGTGGCACTGCTTTGCCACGGCCGCATGGTTTCGCTCGGTACCCCCCGCGAGGTTCTCACGGCCGAGATTCTCACCCGGCTGTACGAGATCCCCGTACATGTAATGCCGCACCCGGTCGGGGGTGTGCCGCTCATCGTTGCGGATGGGGCGGATAGCATCTCAAGGATGTCTGGCCAGGAGGACCGCGAAGGGACCGGAGCGCGAAGCGAGGACCCAGATGCCTAGGCTGACCAAGCTCTACACGCGCAAGGGAGATCGGGGCACCACGACCCTGACCTCGGGTGAGCAGGTATCAAAGGATGAGTTGCGGGTGAGGGCCTATGGATCCGTCGACGAACTCAACAGCGCTCTCGGCCTGTCCCGGGCCTTTGGTCCTGATTCAAGGCTGGATGAGCTGCTTGGGCGCCTCCAGAACGAACTCTTTCATCTCGGTGCGGAGGTTTCGGCTTCGGCCGAGACGAAGAAGGACGGCCCGAGAATCGACGCCCGGCACGTCCAGGCTTTGGAGGCGGAGATCGACGAGTTGATGGGCGCGGTCGGGCCGCTTGATAACTTCGTCCTGCCCGCCGGCACCCCCGCCGCGGCGGCCTTGCATTTGGCGCGTTCGATCTGCAGGAGAGCTGAGCGGGAGTTGGTCGCGCTTTCCCGGCAGGAGCAGGTCAGCCCGGTCGCCCTGTCCTATCTGAACCGGCTTTCGGACACGCTCTTTGCCATGGCCTTGTACGAGAACAAGCGGCGAGGGAAGTGGGAGGTGTACTGGGACAGCCGAGCCTAGGCGCTACTCAAAAGGCCCCAAGGCCTCCGCCGGCTTGGCCCGGCCCGGTCGCGTTTCGATAACGTCCAGAAAGACGTCCACTACCTGAGGATCAAACTGGGTGCCTTTGCACCGTTGGATCTCCACGAGCGCCTCCTGGTGCGATCGGGAGGCCTTGTAGGGCCGTTCGTCCCGAATGGCGCCGTACGAATCCACGACGGCCAGGATTCTCGAGCCGAGGGGGATCTGCTCTCCCTGAAGCGCATCCGGGTAGCCATGCCCGTCGAAGCGCTCCTGGTGATGGCGGATCAACTCGGCCGTGCGCCGGAGTCGGCGAACCGCACTGACGATTCGCTCCCCGACCTCAGGATGCAGCCGGATGACAGACCATTCCTCCTCTGACAGCGGTCCGGCTTTGAGCAGAATCGGATCGGGGACGGCGATTTTCCCGATGTCATGAAGCAACGCCCCCCAGCGCACATCCTCGACTTCATCCGCGGGACACCCAAGCCGCCGAGCGGTTTCCTCCGCCCAGGGAGCCAGCCGCCTGCTGTGATCCCCGGTGTAGCCATCGCGGGCCTGAGCTGCGCCGGCCAAGGCGAGGACGGCCTCTGCGTGAACCTCTTCCAGCCGGGTCTCCAGGCTCAGGTGATGGAGCGCGCGGGCGGCTAGGTCTGCAATCCCCTGAAGTATGCGAGTGCTGCTCATCGAGTGGTCCCCATCTTTTTTTGAGATGGCGATATGCGCGCCCAGCAGCCGTTCCCCAATCCTGAGCGGAGCCAGGAGAAGCCGTTTGTCGAGGGGCGACCCAATCGGCTTGCCTGAGGCGAGTGTTCCGATCTGAGGATCGCTCTGGACCGGGTCGCAATTGGTTCGCTTGGACTCCCAGGCACGTGTAAGAATCCCCAGGGAGGAGTGACGGGGAGCCCAACTTGATCTTCGAGGGGACCGCTCGCCGCCACAATGTGGAAGGAGGATCGCTCGGATCGGCCGACGGCAAGCATGCCACCCGTGCAGAATGGCAGGGCAAGTCGGATTGCGTCGAGTGTCAACTCGCGTATCTGCGCGGCAGGATCTTTGGAGCGACAAGTGGGCGTGAGGTTCCCCGGTGAGCGGCTTTGAGAGATGAGCGTTAGGGAAGAAGTCTGGCCCCGTGGATCGCTGGAGGAAAAGGAGTCGTGTGTGGGGACAGCCTGAATCTGCTTCAGCCGATTTCGTTTGGGTGGGATCGCGTCATCAAAGTAGCAAACAACGATGCCGGAAAGGCGGTTCTTCTTGGGGATTGGCCAGAGGGTTGCGAAACGCCAGCCCCCTGCCCTGGCTAGGTCGTCCGGCGCTCGAAGACACGTATGGAGGGACTCGCGGCTGACAGTTCGGGGTCGGCCGCAAAGTAGGTCCTCTGTTTGCGGCAGGTGCTCGATGAAGTTGCGTTCCCTCTCCAGCCCGTGGTGCGCGAATCCCTGAGACCAGATATGGGCCGAAGGGGCTTGGCGACCGACAATCCAGAGCGCAACCCGGTCGGCACGAAAGAGTCGCGCGGCCAGCTTGGCTGGGTTCAAAGCTCGCTCGCCTGGGCCTCTCGCGACGAGAGCATGTCTGGCAGGATAGGCCTCGCCTTTCAAGGTGGGTTCTCCCCTCTTGGGGGCGCGTTGCAATGTCCCTGCCGAGGCGCAGGCGCAGGCGCATGAGAGCTCTAGGGGAACTTGGGCCCAACTTCAGGACTTCAAGGCGGCGGGCGTTGGCGGTGTGCCGTTGCGGAGCGGGACTGATGAGGAAATGAGTGACTGGGGTCAACGATGCGCATAGCCTGTTTAGACGTTCAAGTGGGGGTGGGGATGGTGAAGGAAGGGAAAGTATTGTGGCTATGCGCATCGGCAAGCAAAGCACACTTGTGACCCGCCCAAGGCCTCAATCGTGCTAGATTGAGTGAGTTCCACCGTTGCAAATCGCTAGGGGCGGTCCACCAACAAGGAGGAGCGATGGTGCAGGTCGAGGCGGTTCCCATCTCCAAGCCCGACGAGGTAAATGTAGTTATTGGCCAAGCGCACTTTATCAAGACCGTGGAGGACCTGCACGAGGCAGTTGCCACCGCGGTTCCAGGAGCCAAGTTCGGGGTCGCGTTTTGCGAGTCGTCCGGTCCGGCGCTTGTGCGCCTCTCCGGAACCTCCGCCGCCATGATCGACCTGGCGCGCGCAAGCGCCCTGGCAGTCGGAACCGGGCACTCCTTTTTCCTCTTCCTGGAGAACGTCTACCCAGTCAACGTCCTGAATGCAATCAAGGCGGTGCCCGAGGTTTGCCAGGTCTTCTGCGCGACCGCCAACGCCGTGTCAGTGCTCGTTGGCGAGGCGGCTGGCGGCCGAGGAATCCTGGGAGTAATCGATGGCGCCAAACCCCAGGGTGTCGAGACCGACGCGGATGTCGCCGACCGCAAATCCCTGCTGCGCCGAATAGGCTACAAGCTCTGACATACCCCAACCGCAGCCCCCAACCTTACCCAAGAAATGGGAATCCGCAGCATGGTACCCGTTTGCCCACGCAACGACGAAGCCCTCCTTCTCCAACCCTCGCCCAACGATCAGGCCGGCCCCCCCGCCCCTCCGGGCTCGCTCTTACCACCAAGGCCCAGCCCAAACCCCCGCATGAACAGCTTCTGGCCCGAGGCTGGCCCTCAAACTGACGGCTGCCATCGCGCCCATCTCAGAGAGACCAGCTCTTATGCTATACTCGCGACATGAGCGCCGCATTCCATGTCGCGGTTGACGTCGGTGGCACCCACATCCGCGCCGCCCTCTTTCCTGATGACGAGCCAAGAATCCTTCGACGCGCCAAGAGTGATACACCCCGTTCCTCACGCCCTGACGATATCCTCGAGGCCATCCTTCGCACCATTCGCCAAGTCATGCCTGCCGAGGAGAATTCGCTCTCTGGCGTCGCTCTCGGAGCGCCGGGCCCCCTCGATCCCTTTGAGGGGGTCGTCATTTCCGCCCCCAATATCCCCAGCTGGCGCAACGTCCCGCTGCGCCAATGGCTGGCCGACCGCCTTCCCTGCCCAGTTCAAATCGGCAACGACGCTAACCTAGCTGCGCTCGGTGAGTGGCAATTCGGCGCGGGGCAGGGTGCCTCCGACCTGGTTTATCTCACGATCAGCACAGGAATCGGCGGCGGCGTGATCGCCGACGGCCGCCTCCTTCTTGGCCGCCGGGGCTTGGCCGCCGAACTCGGCCATATCACAGTCCTTCCCGACGGGCCCCAATGCAGCTGCGGGCAACGGGGGCACCTCGAAGCCTTAGCCTCTGGGCCCGCTATCGCCCGCGAGGCGCGCCGCTCCTTATCCGACCTTTCGCGCCCCTCTCTCCTCCGCGACCTTTCCGGCGGGGACTCCAGCCAGATCACAGCCCAGATGATCGCCCAGGCTGCACTCGCCGGAGACGAACTCGCGCAACAGCTCATCGCCACGGCTGGCCGCCACATCGGTCAAGCCCTCGCCAGCATACTGTGCGTCTTCAACCCCAGCACGATCATCCTCGGTGGAGGGGTATCGCAAGCCGGCCCTCTCCTCTTCGACCCGGTTCGGGAGACCACTATCGCACTTGCCATGTCCCCCTCCTATCTGGAAGATCTGCGCATCGCCCCGGCCGCATTGGGCGACGATGTTGGCCTTTTCGGCGCCTATGCCCTCTCTGTCGGGCTGGCAAGCCAACCCGTTCCTACCTCGTCACCAACCAGCCCTGCCAAACCCCGAGGAGACCCTCATGCCCATCCAGACCTACAAGGTTCCCGGCCCCAAGGCCGCTGAGTACATTCGCCGCGACGCCACCTTCATTTCTCCTTCCTACCCCCGAGATGTGCCCTTCGTGATGCACCACGGACGGGGGTCGGAGGTTTGGGACGTGGATGGCAACCGCTATGTCGACTTTGCCGCCGGCGTAGCCGTTTGTTCCACAGGACACAGTCATCCCGACGTTGTCGCCGCCGTTCAACGCCAAGCGGCGGAATTCATCCACATCTCATCCGACTATTACCACCCGAACTGGATTGCCCTCGGAGAAAAGCTTGACGAAATCGCTCCGTTCAAGGAGGATGCCCTTTGCTTCATGACCAACTCCGGTGCCGAATCCGTTGAGGCGGCAATCAAGCTCGCTCGATATCAGACGGCAAGGCAACGATTCATCGGCTTCCACGGGGGATTCCACGGCCGAACGATGGGCGCCTTGGCGTTCACGGCCAGCCGGCCGATGTATCGGCACCGCTTCTTCCCGACCATGCCCGGGGTCACCCACGTCCCCTTTCCAAATCCCTATCGTCCGGTCTTGCTCCCCACCCGCCCCGACTACGGTGAGACCGTCGTCGATTACATCGAGCAGCAGGTATTTGGCCACGTCATGCCTGCCGAAGACTGTGCAGCCATCCTCGTCGAACCGATCCAGGGCGAGGGCGGCTACATTCTACCCACCGACGGCTTTTTCCCCGCCTTACGCAAGCTGTGCGATCAGTATGGCATCCTCCTAATTGTCGACGAGGTTCAATCCGGCATTGGACGGACCGGCAAGTGGTGGGCCATCCAACATTGGGGAATTGAGCCGGACCTGGTTTGCGCCGCCAAGGGAATTGCCTCTGGTCTCCCCCTGGGAGCACTCATTGCCCGCAAGAGCGTCATGACCTGGCCAAGCGGCGCGCACGGCAACACCTATGGTGGCAATCCTATCTCTTGCGCCGCAGCCCTCGAGACGCTCCGGCTAATCCAAACCCAATACATGGCAAATGCCACCGCGATGGGCAACCTGGCGCTCGGCCGCCTGCGCGAGATGATGCGAATGCACCCCTCCATCGGTGAAGTTCGTGGCAAAGGGCTCATGATCGGCATTGAGTTCGTTAAGGACCGCACCACGAAAGAAGCCGCCCACCGCCTGCGCAATCAGATCGTTCACCTGGCGTTCTCCCACGGCCTGCTCCTTCTCGGGTGCGCCGACAGCACCATCCGAATCGCCCCGCCCCTTAGCACTCCGAGCCAGAACATTGAGGAAGGCCTCGAGATTCTCGACTACTCCATAACCGAGGCCGAGCGCACCGAGGAGTGGTAACTCGCGCTTCTCCCGACCCCCACCCCAGCGGAGGCCTTGTGCTCCCCGACATCCGCGTTCGTCAACGAGACATCCTGCTCGAGCTTGCGCGTTCGATCACCCAGGAGCTCGATCTGGCACGCGTCCTGGAGCAGATCCTTCGCTATTCCGTCGAAATGCTCGCAGGCAAGGCCGGAATCATCGCCTTGCATCAGCCCCCAGGCCGCCCCGCCCCCGAACCCTCTGGCGGCCGGTGGCGGATTGCCGCCTCTTACGGACTGGTGACAAATTTCCTTCGTCAGCTGGACCCGCTCCTCGACGACATCCCCGACCAGGGTGACCCAGAACGATTTGCCCTCCCTGAAGTGAATCGCCGACTTCGGCAGATTGCACGCGTCGCCTCGCTCGGCGTTCTCACCGGCCTAGGCCTGCCCATGGTTGCACGCGGTGAGGTTGTGGGCGTGGTCTTTGTCTTCCGCGACAGCGAGGGGCTCTTCTCGCCAAATGAGCGGGCCCTGCTTCAGAGCTTTGCGGACCAGGCGGCCATCGCGGTTGCAAACGCTTCGCTGTTTACACAGGTAGCCGAAGAAAAACGAAGACTCGATGCGATTCTTGACTCCTCGGCCGAGGGGATAGCCATTCTCGGCGCCGACAATCGCATCCAACGGTTCAATCGCAGTCTCCAGAAGCTCACCGGTTACGGCCCTGACGAGGTCCTGAACCTAGACCACGACCAAGTCATTCGCTTCCAACGGGTCGAAAGCGGAACCCCACTTCGGCAGGCCGAAGCCGGCGGCTGGCCCCTCTCGGATCAGGCGACCCTTTACCTGGAGGGGACCCTATTCCGCAAGAACCGCACTCTGGTTAGCGTCGGCCTCTCCTACGCCCCGGTGTTCTCCCTCGAGAAGAACCTGATCAACATCGTCCTAGGAGCCCGGGATCTCACCCGATTCCGTCAGGCGGAGGAACTCAAGAGCACTTTCATCTCCATCATCAGCCATGAACTGAAGACCCCCGTTGCTCTCATCAAGGGGTATGCCAGCACGCTCCGCCGTGAAGACGCGCGCTGGGACCCGGCCACCGTCCAAGACGCGCTTTCCGTCATTGAGGAGGAATCCGATCACCTCACTTCCCTCATCGAGGATCTCCTCGACGCCTCCCGCCTACAGGCCGGCGGCCTGGAACTGCACCTGGGCGAGGTAAAATTGGTTCAGTTGGCCTCCACGCTGGCCGAGCGATTCGCGATGCAGTCGCCGCGCCACCGCTTCCAGGTCCACTTCCCAGATGACTTTCCCGTCATCCTTGCAGATGAGGAGCGCCTGTCTCAGGTGATATCGAACTTGCTCTCCAACGCAGTCAAATACTCTCTGCCCGGTACGGAGGTCGAAGTGCGAGGCCGTGTCGAGCCGGACCAGGTCGTGGTGACCGTGAGTGATCAAGGCCCCGGCATAGATCCCCAGGATCTGCCTCATGTGTTCGACCGCTTCTACCGCGCGGTGGACGCCGCCCGCACAACCAAAGGTGCCGGTCTCGGGCTCTACCTGGCGCGCGCCGTGGTAGAGGCTCACGGAGGCCGCGTCTGGGCCGATAGCGAACCCAAGCACGGCGCGCGCATTTCCTTTTCCATCCCTCGTGCCCAGCCGCTCGCCCAAGCGCATACCCAAGGCTAGACTGAAAACTATCTCAACTCGATTCCCTTCCCGTTCCGGGCTGCGGGCCTCAGGAGCAGAATGCCACCCACATCGACCGCCATCAAGTGCCCAAACTGCGGCGCCCCCCTCGCCGCCAGCATTGAACAGATCTTCGACCAAGCTCAAGACCCGACCGCGAAGACGCGGTTGCTTCGCGGTCAATTCAACGTCGCCGCCTGTCCAACCTGCGGATATCGCGGCGCCCTCGCCACCCCGATCGTCTATCACGACCCGGCCAAAGAACTCCTGCTCACCTACGTCCCCACCGAACTGGCCCTTTCCACCGTCGACCAGGAGCAGGCGCTGGGACGCCTCACCCAACGCATCGTCAGTGCCCTCCCGGCCGAGATGCGCAAGGGATATCTGCTCCGCCCCCAGAGCTTCCTGACCCTCCAAACCTTGATTGAACGAATTCTCGAGGCCGATGGCATCACCCGCCAAATGCTCGAGCAGCAGCGCGCCAAGTCCCGGCTGGCCCAGCAACTTGCCGAGGCCGATCCGGCGCAGCTGCCTCAGTTGATCACCGAGAAGGATGCCGAAATCGACGCCGCCGTCTTCCAACTCGTCAGCACCTTTGCCGAGGCCGCCGAGGCCCGCAATGATGCCTCGCTCCGAGAGCGCGCCACCAAAGCCCGCGACGCGATTCTCCAGTACTCCCGACTCGGCAAGCGCCTCCGCCAGCAGTCGCAGGCCTTTGAACGGGCCGCCCAGGACCTCCAAAAGCTCGGCCCCACTGCCAGCCTCGACAAGCTCATCGACTTGTTCGTGTCCGCCCCCTCCCTCGATCGGGTCACCGCACTCGCCGCGCTCACGTGGCAGGCCCTCGACTACACCTTCTTCGAACAACTAACGGCCCGCGTCGACCGCGCCGCACCCTCCGATCAACAGAGGCTGACGGCCATCCGCGACCATGCCTTGGAGCAAAGCCAAGCGTACCGCCGCGAGGCCGAAGCGGAACTGGGATACAGCGCCTCCGTATTGCGAACCCTGCTGCAAGCGCCCGATCTCCAGACGGCCATCGAGGACCATCTAGCAGACTTCACGGAGACCTTCTTCGTTGTCCTCCAAGCCAACCTTGAGGCCGCCCGCCGCGGGAACCAACCCGACGCAACCCATCGCCTCGAGGACCTCGAAAAGTCGGTCCTTCTGGCCCTAGATAAGGCCCTCCCCCCGGAAGTTCGCCTGATCCGCGATCTCCTCCAGCAGCCCGACGACCCACAGGCCGATGCCCTGCTCCAGGCACGTGCCGGCGAGATCACCGACCAGCTCCTCAAGGACATGGATCTGATGTTGGCGGATCTTGGCCGACGAGGCGAGACTGAGGCGGCCGGCCGGCTGGGGCGCCTGCGCGAATCCGCCCAGAAGCAGCTGGCGCTCCGCAAGTTCACCGCCTAGCCCCGCCTCTTGGATCGGCACGCACGGCTCACCGCCGCGGACCTGCGAGCAATCGGGGTGGCCTGCCCCTACCCCTGCCCCGCCTCCAGCCTCCCCCAAAAACAGACGGCGCCTCTGCATCCGAGGCGCCTTTCAAATCCCTCCCGTCCCTTTCTTGCAGCCCTCAGGCCCGATCATTCCTCCGTGGGGCCGCCCCGTCCGCGCGTGCCCATTGGCTCATTTCTCTCCAAACTCGGAGTTCAGACGGACCCTGATCGCCTCCGCTTCGCGCACCAGGCTCGCCGAAAGATCCGAAACCGGTACTCGCCGCCGATCCGCCTCGCGGGCCGCCCCGTCGTCAGACAGGAAACCGATTACTTCCAATCCGGGAGATCGACTGCTAATGTAGCTGCGGTCCTCGGCGTCCCGAACCTTGCTCCCAACCAAGAAAAGGTGTTTCAGTGAAAGATCTGCAGCCAGGCTCCGGATCTGGCTCGCGGTGGCCAAGCTCCTCTCCGTTGGCTCCACCACCACGAGCATCGCATCCACGGCATCGGCCGTCGCCCGCCCAAGATGTTCCACCCCGGCGTACATGTCCAGCAGAACCACCTCATCCCGCCTCAGCAGGATGTGCGTCACCAGAGACCGCAGCAGAACGCTTTCCGGACATATGCATCCTGACCCGCCCCGCTCGACCGCTCCCAGTTCCAACAGGCGGATCCCGCGGTGGGCGGCCGAATACGCGTCCGGCAGGTCGTCCACTCGCGGGTTCAGCCGGAAGTAACCCCCAAAGGCTCCCGGTTGGGCCCCCGTCCGCTCGGCGATCAGCTCCTCCATTTCGGCAATGGGCCGCAGGCCCCTCAGGGCTTCCTCCGGAAAACCGAGCGCCGCACCCAGGCAAGGGGATGGGTCGGCATCGACGGCCAGCACTCGGTACCCCCGGTCCGCAAAGGAATAGGCCAGCAGGCTGCACAGAGTTGTCTTGCCGACGCCCCCCTTACCGGTAATCGCGACCTTCATCGACTTGCCTCCCTGTCCCGCCTCCTCAGGCGGGTTCCCCATGCAGGTTGCGCGCCGCAATCACGGGGATCCCGGCACCGATCAGCGCCCGGGCTGTCAGATTCACCGACTCGTGTTTGTCCAGGTAGTTGCGCAACAACCGCGGCATCAACCCCTGCGAGTCCACATCCTCCTTGGACATGAAGTAGTCGAGAACATCCGAAGGGTGATCCCGTTTCTCCTCTACCTCCACCTCGCCGCCCTCATGCTTGGCAGAAATGTTGGGCACGTGCTGGGCCACCTCGACCAGCTCTTGGCGCCGATTGTACGGCTGACGAACAATGCTCTTCCAGGCTTCGGTAATATGATGCTCAAACCGCACGATTTCTTCCAAATTGAGTGCCCTTCTCGCCTCGGCACAAAGCTCGAGAGTCTGGTTGTCCACCGAATTGCTGAAATTGAAACCAATCAGAGGGGTCGTACCGTCCGCCCGCGAAAACAACCGGGCCCCGATCAGCGTCCACAGCACAGAGTAGGGGTTGTCATTTCCCATGTACACCGAGATCTTAAACTCAATGTCGATCCCCATCTTGTGCAACAAGTAACCCAGCAAGACCGTCCCCGGATTGATGTTCAGGACCGACCGCACTCCGTAGTTCGTATAGTAATAAAGAAGCTCATCTACCCACTGCAGAGCATGTTCGTTCGGCTCCCCGATTCCACCGAAGTACCCGGTCAGCGTTTCCGGGCCGCCCAGATGAACGTTGGAGCCATCCGTGCCCTTCGTGTCCAACGTTTCCACATAGGAAGCGCCCACGATCTGCACCGCGGCGCCCACCGCGAGCAGATCCCCGCCATCCGCCTCAGACTCCTTCATCCTCCGCACCCGGATGAACCGCCCGGGCATCAGCTCCTTCCGCTCAATGGACCTGCGCGCCTCCTCAATCATCCATGGAAAGTACTGAAAGGCACTGATTTCCAGGGTTACCGCAAGCCGCGGATCAAATCTTGTCGACTGCAGCCGCTCTCCAAGAATCTCACGCTGATAGTCTTCCATGCGCACAAAGGCGCCCCGATCGCGCTGGTTCCTCAACCACTCCAGATCCCGCAGGTAAGGCGAGCCCTGCTGCCTCAGTCGCTCAATCAGCCCCGGAAGGGCTCGCGCTTCTTCCGCCATTCGGTTGATCTCGTCAACGCCGCCATACTTCTCGACCAGATCCAGGAGGCTGCGAATCAACGGCGCTTGGCCGTCCACCAGAAGACGATTCACCTCCTCAACGTGTTCCCAAGGGATTCGAAGTCGATCCACGAGCTCGCGACTCATTTCCCTTTCTCCCCCAAGGACTTCAGCAACTCACCAAACTGGTCATCCTTGATCGTGAACCAGTTTTCCGGCTTCGGGAACTCTTTCGAGGTCACCTCGTCCACGTACCGCTTGAGCCCGCCCAGAATCACCTCCCCGGCATTTCCAAACACCTTCGCCATCTTCGGTTTGAAGCGTGGATACAGACCAAACATGTCATGGAAGATGAGCAGTTGGCCATGAGCCTCGGGCCCCGACCCCAGGCTGATAATGGGAATCTCCGCCCGCTCGGTGATGATCTTCGTGACACGGTCGGGAACCATCTCCAACAATATGCTGAAAGCTCCCTCTGCCTCCAGAATCCGCGCGTCCTCCACGATCTTCTTCGCCCGGGCGGCATCTTTTCCCTGAACTTTGAACCCACCCAGGGCGGAGACGCTCTGCGGGGTTAGACCCAAATGCCCCATGACCAGAATCCCTGCTCGCGCAATCGCGTGCACGCGGTCCGCCATCTCCGCTCCTCCCTCCAACTTCACGGCGTCACAGGAGGCTTCCGCCATGAAGCGACCCGCGTTACGCACCGCCAGCTCAACCGAGGGCTGGTAGGACATGTACGGCATGTCTCCGATCAGAAACGCGTTGGGCGTCCCTCGCCGAACCGCCTGGGCATGGCGAATCATGTCCTCCATGGTCACCGGCAACGTGCTTTCATAACCGAGAACGGTCATTCCCAGGCTGTCCCCGACCAGCACAATATCCACCCCGGCCTCTTCCACCAGGTAGGCCATCGGGTAGTCGTAACACGTAATCATGGTCAGCGGCACGCGTCGCTGCATTTTTTCCAGCAGCGTGGGAAGCAGGACCTTGTTTCTCTTCTCCATAAGGCCGTCTCCTGAGACTAGCGAGGCATTCACGCCGTCCTTTCGCCCCGACCGACCCTCTCCCGCAAGAGTGGCCGCGCATCGACCATGTTGTGCTGCAACCCCGCCTCCCCCTCCAGCCCGAACGCAACCGCCATCAATTGGGTAAAGTACACAATGGGGGTGCGCAGCTCCCGCGGCATTTGGTCTTGCCGGCTCTCCAGATTCGTGCTGCACAGCGGGCAGGCGACCACAATCATTTCGGCCCCGCGCGCCCGCGCGTTTGCAAGAATCCTTTCACACAGCTTCACAATGATGTCTGTCCGAGTCAAGGCCAAGGAGGCCCCACAGCATGTCGTTTTCAAGTCCCAATCCACCGGCTGGGCTCCGACCGCCGCCATCGCTTGATCCATCATGCGTGGGTACTCCGCCTCCCCCGATCCGGTGATCCGCGGGGGTCGAGTCAGCAGGCAACCGTAGTAGCAGGCCACACTCAGGCCCGCCAAAGGTCGCTTGACCCGGGCGCGAACCTTCTCCAGCCCCAGCTGTTCAACCACGTACCCAAGCAGGGAATGCACCACCACCCGGTCCGGATAGACACGGCCCATCTCCGTCTCGAATTGCCCCCGCCGATCAGGCTCCGCTCGCAATTCATGCAAAGTCACTTGGAAGCGGTTGAAACACGCCGCGCAAGGCAGAGCCACATCCCGAAAGCCCTGCTGATCCAAGAGATCTAGATTCATGAGGGGCAAACGCGTCGCCTGGTTCGCGTCCAATCGATGCGCGGGCGTGGATCCACAACACACCCAACCCTCCGGCTCAACCGGCTTCATTCCTAGCGCCTTCAGGCAGGCCTGCGCAGAGCGGTCATACGACTGGCCCACCCCGTGAAGCGAACACCCCGGATAATACCCCACCTCATTCTTCGGCCGCTCGGCATGCGCCGATCCCGCTGGTCGCCACCTGGGTCGAACGACCTCCGGCAGCATGGCCACCTGCCCTTTCCGAATCATTGCGACCCCCAGTGGCATATCCCGCACCAGGGTCAGGTTCCGCAAATCGACTTCCGCAATAAGGCCCAGTTCATAGGACCGGCCGATCAAGTTCACGTCGCGCAGGAACACCTTGTTGAAGACCGCAACTTCGGGCACCTTGGGCTTGATGCCTCGCTGGACGGCGTCGCTGACGATGAAATCCATGATGCGGGCTAGGTCGACACCCTGAGGGCAGCGCGTGGTGCAGGTCTGGCACGAGGCACACAGCCAAGGGGTCTTTGCGTCAAACAGCTCCTTTTCCAGGCCGAGTTGCGCCGCGCCCAGGACCTGGTTTGGCGCCATGTCAAAGAACTCCGCCAAAGGGCACCCGGACGTGCACTTCGCACACTGGTAGCAGAGATAGACGTTTTCGCCCGTCTTCTCCCGAATTCGTTCCGCCAGCTCGCTATTCACCTTGACGGACATGGCTTCTCCTACGCAGCTCTCCGCCCCCAGCTCGGGGACGGTCACGCCGGCCCGCTCATTACCGGTCTGGGCAGCAACCCGGCCCGGGTGACAATCTCTGCTACCGCCTCTTCCCACTCAATGGCCATGATGTGCACGCCAGCTACGCCGGGAATCTCGCGCACCTGCTGGATCAATTCCACACAGATGTCAATCCCTACCTTGCGGGTAGCTTCCACCCTGGCCTTCTTGTCTTCGATGCCGGCGCCGGCCGCCTCCATCCGACCTACGATTTCCTCGGGCATGTCCAGGCCCGGCACACTGTCCCGCATGTACTTGGCCGCCCCGACCGACTTCAGGGGGCCCACCCCGGCCAGCAGGTACACCTTCTCGGCGAGGCCCAAGTCGCAAACCCGCGCCATGAAGTCCCGAAAGCGGGCCAGATTGTAGACCAGCTGCGTCTGAACAAAGTCTGCGCCGGCATTCACTTTTTTCCCCAGGCGCAGCGGCCGCCATTCGGCAGGATCGGCGAAAGGGTTTTCCCCCACGCCCACAAAAAAGCGCGGGTTAACCCCCTTGATCTCCTCACCGCATTGAAAACTCGCGTGGTCCCGAAGATCCGCCACCATTCGAACCAACTGAGTTGAGTCCAGATCATGAACGTTCTTCGCCTGCGGATGATTGCCGAAAGAGTGGTGATCACCCGTCAGACAAAGGACATTGCGCAGCCCGAGCGCATAGGCTCCCAGGAGATCGGACTGCATGGCCAGCCGGTTCCGGTCCCGGCAGGTCATCTGCATGACCGGCTCAAGACCCTCCTCGATTGCGATCCGGCCCGCCGCGATCGAGGACATCCGCACAATCGCAGTCTGGTTGTCCGTGATGTTTACCGCGTCCGCAAGGCCCCGAAGTAAGGCGGCCTTTTTGCGGATCACCGCGCCATCGGCATTTTTCGGTGGGCCAAGCTCGACGGTAACTGCAAAATGACCTGCTCGCAACACCTTCTCTAAGTTGCTTCCTGAACGGTACCCGTTGTTGGTCGCATCCATAGTTCACCTCGGCCCCGAGCCAGCTTGCTCTTCCGCATCGGCCAGGCGAAGGTCCTCCCGCACGATCTTGCGGGGCCCTCCGTCTCGCGAGGTGCGCCAATCCTTCGGCGGCTGGATTTCCAGCAGCAGTTCCAGCCTTCCTTGCGCCTTCAAGCGGTCATAGATCAGCTGCCAGGCACAGTCGACGTCTCGATTGATCTCACACCGGCCCCCCACGGAGCCGCCGCACGGGCCGTTGAGAAGCTGTTTGGAACAACGCGCGATCGGACAGATTCCACCCGTCAAGGCCAACAGGCAATTGCCACAGGCCTGGCACCGCTCCGCCCAGACCCCCTGTTCCATGGGCAGACCCATGAACGAGGTGTTCAAGCCCGGGATCACAATCTTCTGAGGATAGCGCTCGGCTAGGGCTTGGGCTCCCACCCCGCACCCCAACGAGAGCACACAATCAGCTTCCTCAATCTGATCGTGGAGGGCGTCGATGTACTCCCACTCGCATTGGCGCTGGACCACGCTCGAGATGACCTGCCTGGGTTTCCCCTCCAGCCGGCTGGACATGCGAAGCGCGGAGGCGAGCACTGCCGACTCCTTCTCGCCGCCAGCAAAACACACAGTGACGCAGGTACCGCACCCAACGACCAACACCTGGCGCCTATCTCCCAGCAGACTGTTAATTTCCTCTAAGGGCTTCTGTTCCGCAACAATCATTCTGCCTCCCATCCTTCATCGCTCGGCAAGTCTTCCGTGCGCCCCCGCAGCCGCCCGGCATGCCTCTTCCGCCCGCCCAGCAGCGCCCTTCCGGTTTGGAGGGCCACGCCCCCTCCTACTTCAAACGCAAGGGGCTGGGCCCCAGGGCGCGAACCCGCTCGACATGCGACTGGGCCTCTCGGGCTACAGTCCCGCCTTGCCCTCCGGACACAAGGACCATGTGCACCCTCTCCCCTTCGATCCCGATCTTCTGAAGGAGATCTCGCGCCCGCTCCAGACGCGCCTTTGCCCGAACGTTACCCTGAACGTGATGGCAATTCCCCAGCGCACACGCCACCACCATCACCCCGTCGGCCCCCTCTTCAAAAGCCTGCAAGAGGTAGAGTATGTCAAGCTTGCCCCCACACGGCAACCGCACCACCTTCAGATTCGCCGGATAGGCCAGCCTCATCGCGCCCGCCGCGTCCAGCGCGGCGTATCCACAATACATGCACGTGAAGGCGGTGATTTCCGGCTCAAAATGAAGAACCTCTTGCCTATGGGCTATCTTCTCTTGGGTCTCAATCTGACTCACGTCGCATCACTCCAGGCTGTGGCGCCCAACCGACTTCCAAGACGCAGGGCGTTGTTCGGACAAACCGACTGGCACGAGCCGCACCCATTGCATTGCCAAGGATCGGCCCAGACCGCTTGTTCCCCCGCAACCCAATTCAAGGCGGAGTAACGGCACGCCCTCAGGCAGAGATGGCAGCCATTGCACCTCTGATCATCAAGCCGGACCACCAGCGTTGACAGCGCCATCTTCCTTACGCCGCCTGCGCTTCAGCCACAGGCTCCCAACTCCCGAGCCCAAAGCTGACTTGCTCGTCCAGGTAACCTCTCAACTGAATAGCCTTCGCCGGACATTCCGCGGAACACGTACCGCATCCCTGGCATAGCGCCGGATCGATCCACGCGGCCCCCAGAATCCCACCCACCCCAGGCTGATCGCAGCGGACACGGGGAACCCCAAACGGGCAGGTACGCACGCAAGTCAGGCACCCCGTGCATCGCTGTTCATCCACGAAAGCCACCCCGCCTCCCACCTCGATCTCCGGGCGGCTAAGGATGGTGAGCGCACGACCTACCGCGGCCAGTGCCTGCGTGCTGCATTCCTCAATGAACTTGGGATAGTGAGCCAAGCCCGCCAGGAAGACCCCTTCCTTGTCAAACTCGATCGGTCGCATCTTCAGATGCGCTTCTTGAAAGAAGCCTTCCCGCGAGAGTGGCACGCCCAGGACTTCGGCCAATTTCGACGATCCATCGGCTGGCACAATCGGGGTACTGAGTGCGAGAATATCGGGCTCCAGCTCGATCATTTTCCCAAACACGGGCTCTTGCACATCCACCCTGAGCGTGCGACACCCGCCGTTTTCGAGCACCCGCGCATGGGGCGGGTTGGAGTCCGTGTAGCGCATGAACAGCACCCCTTCGGCCCTGGCCTGCAGGTAGTACTGCTCGCGGAACCCGTAGGTCATGATTTCCTTATGCAGAACAATCACGCGGCAATCCGGGTTCAACTTCTTCAGCCGCAAGGCGTTCTTAATCGCGTTTGTGCAGCAGATGCGAGAGCAATAGGACGGTAGTGCCGCCCCATCCACGCACTGAATCATCACGACTTCCCTGAGTCTTTCCACCTCTTCCGGTTCGTGCGCGAGCATCTCCTCCAAGCGCGACTGCAGCACGACTCGCTCATTCTCCCCATACAGATACGCCTTGGTGCCAGACTCCTTGCCCCCCACCGCCACAATCGTCACCGCATGCCGAATCTCGTGCCTGCGCACCTCTCCTCCCGGCACTCGGGTCTCAATCAGACTGCGAAAGTCCCCTACCGTTCCTTCCTCCCGCACCAGCTGGCTCTGGAAATGAATGGTCACATGCTCGTCCGCCGCCACCCGATTCACGAGATCGCGCAACAAGCTTTGCGGATTGGCCCCGCTCGCCGTGTAGTAGACATGGCTCAGATTCCCGCCCAGGGCCCCGGTCCGCTCAACCAGATGAACTTCAAAGCCCGCGTCCGCGATCGCCAGAGCCGCCGTCATCCCCGAAATCCCTCCACCGATCACGAGGGCCGCTCGCTGCGGGACGCGAGTCTCCTTCTCAATCGCCTGCGCCTTCCGGGACCTTCCCACCGCCAAACGCAACATCTCACTGGCCTGGCGTGTCGCTCCACGTGGGTCCCCGGAATGGGGCCAGGCACATTGCTCACGCAGGTTCACCATCTCCAGGAAGTAGGGGTTCAGCCCCGCCTGCCAGACTACGCGCTGGAAAAGGGACTGATGCGTCCTATGGCTGCAGGCAGCCACCACCACGCGACTCAGCTGGCCATCTTCGATTGCATCACGCATTTGGGTCTGTCCCTCGAAGAAGCAGGCCAAGTTGAGTCGCTGAACATGCACCACATCCGGCAGACGCTCCGCGTAGCGTTCCAACGCCTGCAGATCCACGCTATTTGCAATCTCGCCCGAGCACGCACACAGGAATACCCCGACCCGGTTGGGCTGGCTGCCCCGTTCCGCCGTCTCAGGGCCAACGGCACCGCTCACGAAGGGTTGGCTTCGACTGAAAGCGCGCTCCCCCAGGCTTTGCCGCAAGAGGCGCATCGCTTCCGCCGCCGCGCCCGAAGCGTCTGAGAGAGTCTCGGAAATCTCCTTGGGACAGCCAAATGCCCCACAAACAAACACCCCTGGCCGGGAGGTTGCCAGAGGAGCCAATTCCTCGCTCTGGGTCTGGCAGAAGCCATGCTCGTTCAGCTCAATCCCCAAGGCCTCGGCCAGGCCCGCGGCCTCTTTCGGCGGCCGCAAACCGGTGGCCAGGACCACCAGGTCAAAACGCTCCTCCTCGAGAGGACCTTGAACTTGCTCCTCCTCACCCTGATCTCGGCCCCTTGGATAGCGCACAATCAGCTGGCCGCTCGCCGGATCCTCCAAGACCTGCGAAACGCGACTCCGCGTGTACCGGATTGAGCCCGTCTCACGAGCCTTCTCGTAGTAGGCCAAGTACTGCTTGTTGAAGGCGCGCTCATCCATCATGAAGATGTGGCATTCGACCCCAGGAATTCGCTCCTGGGCAAGCATTGCCTCTTTGGTTGCATACATGCAGCAAACTGAGGAGCAGTACGGGTTCACCTGATCCCGCGAACCCACACATTGCAGCCAAGCAATTCTTTCTGGCACTTTTCCGTCCGAAGGTCGCACGACAACTCCTTCGGTTGGTCCCGAACGAGACGCTAGTCGTTCGAACTGCATCGCACTGACCACACCGGGATAGCGCCCATACCCCAGCTCCGGCATCAAGTCCGCTTCGAAAGGCTCGAAGCCCAAGGCCAGGATGATTGCCCCCACATGGATCTCGAGCTCCACGCTGTTGGCGCCCAGATCGATGGCATGCGTCGGGCAGATTTCTTCACATTTTCGACACGTGTCGCAGGCTTGTACTTTCGCCGTAAGGGAGTACGCGTCAGGCGCTGCTCGGGACGCGGACTTATGCACAATCGTCACCCGGCTCAGGCCCGCCTGGAACTCGCTGACTCGATCGAATCGGCAGACCTGAGCACATCGGCCACAATTCGTGCAGCGGCTGGGATCCACATAGCGCGGATGCTGCTGCAAGCGCACGCGAAAATCTCCAGCCTCACCCTCACAGGAGAAGACCTCGGTAAGGCTCAGACAAGTGATGTTGGGGTGGGGATTGTGGTCCAGAAGGACCGGGGAGATTGTCGGCCGGGTGCATCCGTAGCCCTGATCCGAAGTCCCGCGGCAGAGAACACAGTCGTGCGTGGGGAACATGAACCCGATCTGGGCGACCCGGCCCCCCAGCGAAGGGGCTCGCTCCACCAGATACACATGAATACCCGCCTCGGCGAGATCCAAAGCGGCCCGCATCCCTCCCACCCCTCCGCCCACCACCAAGACACTCCGTGCATTGCCCATTCTTCTCATCCTTTTGTGAAGCCGGCCGAGACTTCCCCTCAAAAGGTAAGCAAGTATTCCTGCGCGGCCAACGCCGCCTTGGCTCCTTCGCCGACCGCGATCAAGACCTGTTCGGCGAAAACATCGGTGACATCCCCGGCCGCAAAGACCCCAGGGGCCGAAGTTGCGTTCTGGCAATCGACATGTATTCTCTGGAGAGGGTCCCGCTCCACCAAACCCGCCACCATCTCCGACTGTGGGGACAACCCCAGCTCAACGAAGAAGGCGTCCGCCCGCAATTCTCGCCTCTCGCCGTCCCGAGAGATGGCCAGCGCGCGCGCATATCCGTCTCCGATCACCTGATCCACGGCGTAGCCTTCCAGGATCTCCACGACCTTTTCGGCGGCAATCCGCTTTCCAAAAGCGCTCCCCAAATCGCCGTGTGTCGGCGCGAGCAAAGTCACCCGCTTGGCAATGCGAGCGAGCTCCGCCGTGGACCGCAGCGCCAGGCCCCGGTCCCCGATGACCACCACTTCCCGGTCCACGAACAGGGGCGCATAGGAAATCGCGCTGTAGCACAAACCGCGCATCATGAATTCTTTCTCGCCCGGCACGTTGAGCAGGCGGCCCAACGCTCCGGTGCACACGATCAGCGCCCGCGAGTCATAGGTTTTTCCCGATTGAGTGTGGACCCGATACCCCCCCTCCCTGCGTTCGACCCTCTCCGCCTTGTCAAACGTCCGTGAAAAATCCAAGTATTCCACCTCATTGGCGAACCGGCTGACGACCTCCTCTCCGGTGATCACCAGGTGGTGCTCCACAAACGGCACCTGAAGCCGGTAATTGGTCTTGCCTCCCAAGTCGCGCGTGATCAAGAGAACGTCCAGCCGCTTTCGCAGGGCGTAGACTGTCGCCGTCAGCCCAGCCGGCCCACCGCCAAGAATTGTCAGGTCGTACACGCCATCCCCTCCGCCTCGCCCTACTCAGCCGGTGCGATAAACCCCTCTTCCATCATTCGCTTTGTCAGATTCCGCGACCTCGCGATGAGGGCCTCGGCTTGCTGGAATTCTTCATCGTAGCTCAGGTGTTTGTGGGCCACGCCCTCTTCCACCGCTCTGGCGGCGACCGCTGCCGCCTCCCGCGGGAAGACCTCCCACTCGTCCATGGTCGGCAGGATGTAGTCCGGACGCAACCCCTTGGCGGCGGCCGTTTCCGCCAGAGTCTCCGCGGCCGCCATGCACATTCCCTCGGTGATCGTCTGCGCCCGCACATCGAGGGCCCCCCGGAATATCCCGGGAAAACCCAGCGCGTTGTTCACTTGGTTTGGGAAGTCCGACCGCCCGGTCGCCACCACGGCCGCTCCCGCCTCCTTCGCCTCCCAAGGCCAAATCTCCGGAACCGGATTGGCGCACGCAAAAATGACCGGGTCGGGCGCCATTCTCCTCACCCACTCGGCGCGGAGAGTGCCAGGACCCGGCTGAGAGTAGCAAATGACAACGTCGGCACCTTCCAAGGCCTCAGGAACCGAGCCCTCGCGATTGTCCGCGTTCGTTATCTGGCAAAATCTCCAGTTGTCGACGAACTCGGCTTTGCGCAATTCAAGATCACGGCGACCCTTGTTGAGCATCCCGCGCACGTCCACCACGTGGCACCGCCCCGGGTCGGCGCCCAAGGCGAATAGCAACCGCGCACAAGCCACATTGGCCGCCCCTGCGCCGACGAAGGCAATGCTCACTTCGGAAAGCTTCTTGCCCACCAGCTTCAGCGCGTTGACCAAGCCGGCCAGAGTCACCGTTGCGGTCCCCTGTTGATCATCATGCCAGATTGGAATCTCCGACCGCTGGCGCAGGATGTCGAGGATTCTGAAGCACTTCGGTTGGGCGATGTCTTCCAGGTTGACGGCTCCAAAACCAGGCTGCAAGAGCAAGACCGTCTCAATGATCTTGTCGGGATCCTTGGTGTCCAGCATGATCGGCCAGGCATCGACCCCGCCCAGGTATTTGAAAAGCAGAGCCTTTCCTTCCATCACAGGCAATCCGGCTTTCGGCCCAATGTCTCCGAGGCCTAGCACGCGCGTCCCGTCCGAAACCACCGCAACCGCGTTCCACTTATGCGTGTACTCAAAAACCAGTTCGGGATCTTGCTCGATGGCCTTGCAAGGAGCGGCGACTCCCGGCGTGTACCAGATCGCAAAGTCCTCAAAATCACGAACTGGACACTTGAGCGTCACCTCGACCTTGCCCCGGTACAGCGGGTGAAGCCGCATCGCGTCCGCCGAGGGCCGCTTGGCCTTCGCCAGCAACTCCTCCACCGTGGGGGTGGACATAGCCTCAGACATGGATGTCCTCCTGCACCACTTGTGCGCTGGCGTGCTCTTGTCCAGCCGACACCTTGCACCCCAGACGCCCAACGCCGCCCCGCTCGCGGAGGTCTTGGGGGGC